>MAAC01015125.1_pt1 | contig 10242 bp, 10 predicted proteins | sample 1115981 | NCBI WGS metagenome assembly MAAC01 (sample SAMN04961126, study PRJNA320927) | seawater metagenome | isolation source: sample BD02T64 sea water enriched with oil for 64 days | place: USA:Gulf of Mexico | collected 2013-07-27 | reverse complement strand
CATTTCTCAAGTCTTTGGAAAGTTCGCGAAAAAAGAATTTCCTACTTTTATTCAAAGCATTATAAATAATGGATATGTTAAATTTTTAGGTTTAAATATGAGTGAATTTAGACAGGCAAAATATTACAAATCATTAAATGATTTATTTACAAGAGAATTAGCCATAAATAGAGAAATTAATGTAAAAGAAGACACATTTATCTCACCTGCTGATTCTTTTATTACTCAAGCAGGAAGCTTAAAAGGTGACTTGGCTTTACAAATTAAAGGTATGGAATATTCGCTGGAAGAACTTTTAACTTTTCATGCAAGTAAAAACATAGATAAAATGAGAGATGGTAAGTATATGAACTTTTATTTATCACCTAAAGATTATCACCGCTTGCACATGCCAGTAACCGGCACCTTGCGTGAAATGATTTATGTGCCTGGGGAGTTATTTTCCGTTAATCCACTAACCGCAAACAATGTTCCCGGTCTATTTGCTCGTAATGAACGTGTCGTCGCTATATTTGATACCTTACATGGTCAATTAGCGATGGTATTAGTGGGTGCAACCATAGTCGCAAGCATTGAAACGACATGGGCAGGTACGATTACCCCTCCAGCGGGAAAGGATATTTTCAGATGGTCATATCCTGCCACAGGCGTAGATGCCATTCATTTTGAAAAAGGTGATGAGATGGGACGCTTCAAACTAGGCTCCACCGTTGTTTCTACATTTGCGCCTAATATGATCGACTTCAATGAACAAGCAGGGCCAGAAACCGTAACTCGTTTAGGTGAGCATTATGCTGACATTTGTAACGTCAGTGATACCGTTCCAGAAAACAGCTAATGAAAATTATTGCTCATCGCGGCGCTAGTGGTGAATTCCCTGAAAATTCCTTACTAGCGTTTGAGCAGGCTATCGTTCAAAAAACCGATGGCATTGAACTGGATGTTCATTTTCACGTTGAAAGCCAAACTTTTATTGTTATTCATGATGCCTATTTAGATAAAACGACTGATGGTAAAGGTCATTTTAATGATCTCTCCCTTGGACAATTAACAGCTCTGTCTTTAAGTGGAGGGCAGAAGCTTGTCACATTAGAGCAAGCGTTAATTCAGATAGCAGGCAGAACTTTACTTAATATAGAATTAAAAACAGCAACAGATGATCAAAGGCAAATTGAATTACAACTGTCAGCACTTAAAAAATTGTTAAGCACTGCTTGTCTAAAATATGGCTTTACTGACGATAAATTTATACTTTCTTCTTTCAATCATCATGTTGTTTATACCAGCAAAAAAATAATGCCACATATCAATACCGCAGCACTTATTGCCCATTGTCCTTTAAATAATGCCGATTTCGCCGATGCTATTCATTGTGATTTTATTAACCCAGACATTAATATTCTTAATAAAGCTTTCGTTGATGATGCGAAAGAAAAAGGGTACCAAGTTTTTGTTTATACCGTAGATAGAATTAAAGAAATCGAACTTTGCCAGAAGTTGAAGGTTGACGGGGTTTTCACTAATTTTCCAGCAAAAACGAGGGCTATTATAAATGGAGGTATTCGAGAGAATAATGAAAAAATAGACAATTAAGGTTGCTCATTTAATCAACACAAGATACGATAAAGTTCGTAATGTTATTGTCACTAAATTTAGTCGTAACAATTTAATCAATATGCACAAGGAATTTCGATGGCTCAAGATAACAATCGAATCAAGCCAACAGAAGCGGAGTTAACTCTGCTCAACATTCTCTGGAACTTAGGTCCAGCAACGGTTCGACAAGTCCATGAAACTGTAAGTAAAACTCAAACAACTGGTTATACTACTGTTTTGAAAATTTTACAAATCATGCATGAAAAAACACTCGTCATTCGCGATGAAAGCAATCGTGCTCATGTCTACGCAGCAGCAAATAGCCAGACATTCACTCAATCTTCATTATTAAAAGATTTGGTGACTAAGGCCTTTGGTGGTTCTACATCAAAATTAGTCATGCGAGCTTTAGATAACTCAACCAGTAAAGAAGAAATAGCGGATATTCGTCAATTATTGAATGAGTTAGAACAGCAAGATTAACCGAACTAGTAAATAATAATAAGATCAAAGGAAAATGATGGAAAGCGTAATAAGTAGCCCCTTATTATATAATTTAGCTTTAACCCTTATCCATTTTTTATGGCAAGGGTGCTTAATTGCGCTCGCATTAAAGTTCTTATTGATCCTAACTCCTTATAAAAACTCACAGCTACGTTATCTATGGTCTACCTTGGCGATGGTTTCGAGCTTGGTTGTGCCGATATTAACGTATTTAATTATCTATCAACCGATCGGTGCTCAAGGTTTACATCATGCAAGCGACATTGCCTCCATGATGACAACAACCAATCCGGCCAATAATGAAGATATAACAAGCTACCAAGTATTCTTTGATACTTTGCCTTATATATCTCTTATTTGGTTCAGTATTGTCAGTTTACTTGCTTGTAAATTAGTCATTGAGTTATACAACGTTAATCAACTCCCTAAATCTGGCATAATAGCCGCTGATGATAAACTTCACGAACGTTTTAAACAGCTTTCTGCGCAGGTAAATTTAACTAAAACACCACAATTATTAGTTTCTTTAAAAACTGAAATCCCGATGGCCATTGGCTGGTTAAAACCTATCGTATTAATTCCAGCGTCAATGTTGGTAGGTTTATCTCCCGCCCAACTAGATATGTTGATGCTACATGAACTTGCCCATATTCGTCGCCATGATTACCTCGTTAATTTAATGCAAACGTTGGTAGAAACGCTGCTATTTTTTCATCCTGCTACCTGCTGGATATCGAAACAGATGCGCAATGAGCGTGAATACTGCAGTGATGACATTGCCGTAAAAATTAGCGGTAATCCTTTAGCTTACGCTCATACTTTAGCGGATACCGCTACTATCTGTTTAAAGCACCGACATCATGCCATCCCAAATATGGCCATGGCAGCTTCAGGTGGTGATCTCAAGCAACGTGTAGTGCGCTTGGTTGACCAACATCATTGTGCCTCAACAGATGACTCCGGAAAATTCCTTGCTTCGGTATTGATAATTTTTTCTATTTTACTCGTCGCTGTCAAACCCTATTTAAATACAAATATTATCGATTTCACCTCGGGCCGTATTTCTTTATTTCAAACGGCTAGTGAGTTTATTCAGCAAAAACCCGTTCATATCGCCAATTTATCAGCAACCTCCATTGCACAATTGTTGTTAGAACAAGATAAAATAAAAGAACAAGCAACAACAAAGCTTCAACCTTTACTAACTGGAGCAGTTGCCGATATTGCTATCAATAGCGAGAGTAATATTTCGATTGACAACAATGAGACGATTATTGTTGGTAGTAACAGAGAAGTAACCAGTAATGTCAGAGAAAACGATATACTGACTAAAAGCTTTCAAAACAAAAAAGAAACTAAAGCTACTCATTCAAAAGCTGAAAGCTTATTAGCTCGCTCTGACAATAAATCAATGACTGAATTAGCGTTTGCAAGAACGGATTCGAACAATACACTATCAGCTTTGGATAACCCTTACTCTTCACAACTTGCTTCTTTAGCTGATGAACCCGCATATATTGAAAAGAATTCTTCTTTAGCTGTTAATAATGAAACTTATAAACCACTAGTTCGTCCCTCGAAAAAGGCAAAACCCAAATATACCATTCAACGAGAAAAACGTCCTGTTGTGAAGCTTAAAACACCGCTAGTAAAAGCGGCTGAAATCCTAGCTTCACCTGGCCCTAGATACCCTTCAGCGGCCAAGAGAAAAGGCATAGAAATTGATGTCAAAGTGAACTTTATTATTGATGCTGATGGTTTTGTTAAAGATATAGAGTTTGAACAAAGAAATAAAATTCATTATTTCCGCACTACAATTCGTACTGCCATGTCTAAGTGGCGCTTCCTGCCAGCTCAAAAGAATGGCCAACCTGTCGAAAGTAAAATGACTAAGATTTTTTCATTTAGTTTGCTTAAATAACCATCCTGATAAATTAAAAATTGCCATAAAATTATCGTTGAACCATACTTAAACCAATGATTCCCCAAAATGCATGATTCCGCAGGAATTAGAATTGCCTTAGGGTTACACATTGAGTGGAGAAAATGGTTGTTCCCTTGTCAATATCAATAACTTAGGATAGAGTATTTCTATACCAGCCTTAAGGGATGCCCGAATTTTGAAATGTCACGGGTATAGTAGAAGCAGAATATGATAAACCGTAACAAATTAATAAAACCTTTGATTTCATTTGTTTTTTTTACGCTAAGTATAGAATTATCTTTTATGGCACATGCTGAAAATTTCACCCAAGAAACTCACCTCGCAGAAAAACTGACTGGCGAAATAGAAGATTTTTGGCAAACGGGGGTATTCTCTTCTTTTCAAGGCGTCGACAATAAACGAGTCAACTTTGCAGCCTTTATCAACAACGAACAAGCACCTTGCTTGGTTATAGCGCCAGGGCGCTCTGAGAGTTATCTCAAGTACAAAGAACTCATTTTCGACTTAGCAAAGCAGCCCGCAAATATTTTCATCATTGATCATCGAGGCCAAGGCCTTTCTGAACGCTTGCTAACTAATCCTCATAAAGGTTATGTGCGTGATTTTGATGATTATGCTGATGATCTGCAATATTTCATCGATAATACAGTTAAAACAATGTGCCCTGCTCAGGATAAACCTTTATTGTTAGCTCACTCAATGGGTGGCGCCATTGCAATACGGTTAATGCAAAAATCACCAGACACCATTAAAGCAGCACTTTTATCTTCACCAATGATTGCGATTAACAATGGCGGACTGCCGATATGGCTAGCGAGATCGCTTATTCATTCAGGAGAATTTATTAACAGTTTAATGTCAAAACAATCTTGGTATTTTATCGCCCAAGGTGACTATCAGCCAAGTGACTTTGACAATAACCAACTGATGCAATCGGCTATTCGCTTCAAAGCGGCTAACGACTTATATCGAGAACAACCTGAGTTACGCTTAGGCGGTGTAACAACACACTGGTTACAACAAGCAATAACTGCCGAAGAAAAAATTTTTACTGAACTAGAAAATATCACCGCCCCTATCATGGTGATACAAGCGAGTGCTGACACAGTTGTAGACTTGCAAGCACAAAGCGATTTTTGCGATAAATTGTTTCAACAAAATAAGAACCAATGTGCCCAAGGCAAACCTATAAACATTAAAGGGGCGAAACATGAGTTATTTTTTGAAAAAGATGAATTTAGAAATCAAGCATTGACGATAGTCAGTCAATGGCTTGAACAATACCACCCACAGGGATAACGATACATATCCATATATGAGATTGCTCATCCTCTGATATGGAAAATTTTATAACACCGCAAAGCTTTATTCTCTTGTGCTGCTCGTATTATAATAACGGCGTTAATTTTATTGAGACCCTCTTATGTTAGACGTCGTTTTATTTCAGCCGCAAATTCCACCTAATACTGGCAACATTATCCGTTTATGTGCCAATTCAGGCTTTAGGTTACATTTGATTGAACCGCTTGGTTTCGATCTTGAGGATAAAAAACTTCGACGTGCGGGTTTAGACTATCATGAGTTTGCCGCGATAAAACGCCACAAGAATTACCAACAGTTCATTGAAAGTGAGCAGCCTCAACGAATATTAGCCATAACAACTAAAGCTACAAATTATTATGGTGATGTCGAATTTACGGAAGGTGATTACATACTATTCGGCTCTGAAACAGCTGGCTTACCTGAAGAAGTAAGGCAGCAAATTCCTGATCAAGATAAAATACGCATTCCTATGCTTGAAGGTAGCCGCAGCATGAATTTATCAAATGCTACTGCTGTGATCATATATGAAGCATGGCGCCAATTAGGTTTTGCTAATTCTGTGTAAAAGTAGCTACTTAGCTATTTTTATTCGAATTTACGGTCGCGTGACAATAAATCTGAAGCTGCTTTCTTGGCATTTTTACCACAATAAAGCACTTGGTAAACTTGTTCTACAATAGGCATTTCCACACCCATTCGCTGAGCTAGCATATAAACTTCTTTTGTATTTCGATAACCTTCAACGACTTGGCCAATCTCTGCCATCGCAGATTCTACACCATCTCCGTGCCCCAGTGCTAAACCAAAGCGACGATTTCTTGATTGATTATCAGTACAAGTTAATACTAAATCACCTAAACCAGCCATGCCCATAAATGTCGTTGCCTCAGCATTTAATGAGGTCCCTAAACGCGTCATTTCAACTAAGCCGCGAGTGATCAATGCTGTACGGGCATTGGCACCAAAACCAATACCATCGGCCATACCGGCGCCAATGGCTATGACATTTTTAACCGCACCACCAAGTTGTACACCAATAAAATCATTATTAGGATAGACACGAAAAGTACGTTCACAATGCAATAAATCTGACAGCTCACTGACAAATTCATCATCCGTTGATGAAAGTGATATCGCGGTGGGTAAACCTGCAGCCATTTCTTTCGCAAAAGTAGGACCCGATAAAACCGCTAATGAAACTTCATCACCTAAAATATTACGAGCAACATCTTGCAATAAATTACCTGAATCAGGATCTAAACCTTTAGTCGCCCAAGCCACTTTAGCCCCAGCGCGTAAAAAAGGTTTAATTTGCTTAAGCATGTCACCAAATGCATGACTTGGCACAACAATAAGAATATTGTCACTGCTGCTAGCCGCTAGTTTTAAATCAGCCTCAAGTGTTAACGTCGCAGGAAATTGGCTATCAGGAAGATATTTATGATTACTTCTAGTAGCAGACATTTCCTCAACATGTGCACCATCACGCCCCCAAAGCAACGTGTTATGGCCATTGCGAGCAAAACAAATAGCAAGGGCGGTACCATACGATCCCGCCCCTATAATGCTGATATTTGCCAAAGGCTTAATCATAAACTAGTGAGTTTCTTCACTTGCTGGTGCTTGTGCTGCTTGGGCTTCTTTTGCACGTTGCTGAACATAAGAGGCAAATAATGCTTCAAAGTTAACAGGCGCTAAGTTAATTTGTGGGAAAGAACCACGGTTAACTAAATTAGCAACCGACTCACGCGCATATGGGAATAAGGTTGTTGGACAAAAAGCGCCGATTGTATGAGCTAATTGTGCTTCCGGTAAGTTACCAATAGTAAAAATACCCGCTTGTTGCACTTCAGCTAAAAAGGCAGTTTGGCCTTCAACTGTTGCCGTCACGGTTAACGCCAAAATAACTTCGTAAGTATCGTCCGTTAATTTAGAAGAACGCGTATCTAAATCTAATTTTAATTCCGGCTTCCACTCTTTTTGAAAAATAGCAGGTGAATTTGGCGTTTCAAAAGAAATATCTTTTGTATAAACACGTTGAATTGCAAATTGTGGAGCTGCTTGTTCTGTTGTGCCTTCTGCGCTGTTTTGGTTTTCGTCAGCCATGGTTCTATTTCCTATTCTTTAATATGCATTACGCACAATTATAATTAATGTACTCTCGCTTTAAGCTAATAAAGCATCTAATTTATTCTGGCTATGTAGTGCAAATAAGTCATCACAGCCACCAATGTGCTGATCATGAATAAATATTTGTGGAACAGTATATGCCCCATTACTTCGATTGACCATTTCATCTCTCAAAGAAGCATCGCTATCAATACTTATTTCTCGGTACTTCACTTGTTTCTGCGCCAGAAGCATTTTAGCTCTGATACAAAAACCACAAGTACTTTTACTATAAATTTCTACAACCATTTTAAATTTACTACGTGTTAAATTAGCTCTTATTTCGCAACAGGCAAACCTGCTCCAAGCCAAGCAGTCATACCGCCTTTTAATAAGCTTACTTTCGAAAAGCCCGCTTTAAATAATTGGTCGGCTACTTTCGCAGCAGTCATACCTGCCGCACATACTACAATAATGGGTTTGTCTTTATGCTTTTCAAGGGCAGCAAAGTCATTATTCTTCATTTTTTCTGCAGTAATATGTTTTGCATCAAGAATATGACTTTTACGATATTCTTTTTCTGGGCGAATATCTAATATGACGCCTTCTTCCCTATTAATGGCAAACGTTAATTCTTGTGGATTGAGTTGCTTAATCGGTGATAACTTCATTTTGATAGTTACTACAATAATTGCAACAAAAACCCCAACCCATGCCGCACTCAGCATTGAGTGTTCCATTAAAAACTCAGTAAATTGTTCCATAAATTATTTAATATCTTTCAACAAAAAATTTGCCGATAGTATACAGCCCGTAGCATTTTTTTACAGAATAAATACTGTTTTTATTGCAACAACCCGTCTTATTGGGCGATCTTGCTCTTTAAATTGAGTTAACTAGCACTTAAATAGAACATTTTTGTCTAATTACACTAAAGAATTAAACATGGGATATTGCTATACTTGCGCAAATTTTTCCCTCCTGTACATTCTTTTGGAAGTAATATGTCTGATAAAAAAGCAACCGTTTTAATCATTTTAGATGGTTGGGGCTATAGTGAAAACGAACAGTCTAATGCTATTTTTCATGCAAAAACGCCTGTTATTGATAACTTAATGGCAAGTTATCCTAATATGTTGATCCAAACATCAGGCATGGCAGTTGGTTTACCTGATGGACAAATGGGCAACTCGGAAGTTGGACATGTCAATTTAGGTGCCGGCCGCATTGTTTATCAAGACTTTACTCGTATTACTAAAGCGATTGAAGATAATGAATTTGTTGAAAACCCTGCACTTTGCAGTGCAGTCGACAAAGCGGTACACAAAGATAAAGCCGTGCATATTTGTGGCCTAATGTCTCCAGGCGGTGTACATAGCCATGAAGACCATATTATTGCCATGATAGAACTTGCTAAAAAACGTGGCGCGAACAAAATATATCTTCATGCCTTTTTGGATGGTCGAGATACTCCTCCCCGCAGCGCAGAAGCTTCATTAATAAAGGCACAAGCTAAATTTGATGAAATAGGCTGTGGCCAAGTTGCTTCAATTATAGGCCGATATTATGCGATGGATAGAGATTCACGTTGGGATCGTGTTGAAGCGGTTTATAATTTGATGACTGCTGGTACCAGCGACTTTCAATTTGAGAACCCGGTAGAGGCACTTAATGCCGCTTATCAACGTGATGAGAATGATGAATTTGTTAAAGCCAGTGCCATAACCGATAAACAAGGTAAAACTATTAGTATTGCCGATGGTGACAGCGTAATCTTTATGAATTTCAGAGCGGATCGTGCTCGACAATTCACTCGCAGTTTTGTTGATACCGACTTTGCAGACTTTACGCGCGAACAAACTCCAGCGTTAGCTGACTTTGTCATGCTAACTCAATATGCCGAAAGCATTAAAACCAGTTGTGCTTTTCCGCCGACACCTTTAAATAATGTCTTGGGTGAATGGCTAGAAAAACATAATAAAACTCAATTACGCATTTCTGAAACAGAAAAATACGCTCACGTCACCTTCTTTTTTAGTGGCGGTAAAGAAGATACCTTTGAGGGAGAAGAACGGATATTGATCCCTTCCCCACAAGTAGCGACTTATGATTTACAACCTGAAATGAATTCAACACTTTTAACCGACAATCTAGTCGCTGCCATAAAAAGTGGCGAACATGATTTCATCGTTTGTAATTACCCTAATGGTGATATGGTCGGTCATACTGGTAAATTTGACGCGGCAGTTAAAGCCTGTGAAGCTGTTGATAGCAGTATTGCTCGTGTCATTGAAGCACTAGAACAAACGGGTAGTGAATGCTTAATTACCGCGGATCATGGTAATGCAGAACAAATGGTTGATAACGAATCAGGGCAAGCTCATACCGCACATACCTGTGAACCTGTACCATTGATTTATATCGGTAGAAAGGCTAAACCTGCAACAACGGGGGCCTTGAGTGATATCTCGCCTACCATTCTAAATTTAATGAATATGGAACTACCTGAAGAAATGACCGGTACTAATTTAATGGCGCTTGATTCATAATATTGTCGTTGCCAGTTATAACACGATAATTTAAATGAAAAATCAGCAGATTTTAACGAAATACAATAAGCTACTTAAGCGATACAGCAATGTGGGTATCGCTTTATTAGTGCTCTGCTGCTTTACACTTTCATTACCGGCCCACGCTCAACAGGCTGAAAAAAGTAACACTGAAGAAGCCACCGACAAAAAGCTCAGCAATGTCAAAAATGCTAT
>MAAC01008122.1_pt1 | contig 10243 bp, 8 predicted proteins | sample 1115981 | NCBI WGS metagenome assembly MAAC01 (sample SAMN04961126, study PRJNA320927) | seawater metagenome | isolation source: sample BD02T64 sea water enriched with oil for 64 days | place: USA:Gulf of Mexico | collected 2013-07-27 | reverse complement strand
AAGGATTATTAGAATCCTGAGCGTTTACATTAGCAACTGTTACCAATGCAAATAAAGCTATCACAGCTATTTTTAATCGTTTCATTATCAAATTTTTAAATTAAAAGTTCTTTATTAAGATACAAATGTAAGTGGATAAAACTTATTTACAAAGATTTTTTAAATAAAAATACTTTTTTCCACCACACCTACATCCTATTATTTATATAACTTTCAAAGATTTTCCAACCTTTACAAATGCTGCTATTGCTTTATCTAAATGCTCTTTATTATGAGCCGCCGATAACTGCACTCTAATCCTAGCTTTTTCTTTTGGTACCACTGGAAAAAAGAACCCAATTACATAGATACCTTCATCCAACAACATGTTGGCCATTGTCTGCGATAATTTTGCATCATACAGCATTACAGGAACTATGGCTGCATCTGCTCCAACTAGGTCAAACCCTGCCTTCTCCATTTCTTTCCTAAAATAGTCTGTATTCCACTCTAGCTTATCTCGTAAAGAAGTGTCTTCAGAAATTAGCTCAAAAACTTTTAATGAAGCTCCTACAATTGCTGGCGCTAACGAGTTTGAAAATAAATAAGGCCTAGAACGTTGGCGTAATATTTCAATTATTTCTTTTTTCCCTGTAGTATAACCTCCCATTGCTCCTCCTAGTGCTTTACCAAAAGTTCCAGTAACAATATCTACACGCTCCATGACATTTTTCAACTCCACTGTTCCTCGACCAGTTTTACCAATAAAACCTGCAGCATGACATTCGTCTACCATAACCATGGCATCATACTTATCTGCTAAATCACAAATTTCATCAAGCTTTGCAACAATACCATCCATAGAAAAAACACCATCAGTCACGATAATTTTAAAGCGATGGTTTTGTTTATTCGCCTCAATTAATTGCTCTTCTAAGGCCGCCATATCATTATTTGCATATCGATAACGCGCTGCTTTACACAAACGAACACCGTCAATAATTGATGCATGATTTAAACTATCAGAAATAATTGCATCTTCTTTTGACAACAACGGCTCAAACACACCACCATTTGCATCAAAAGCTGCAGCATACAATATAGTATCTTCCGTTTTATAGAATTCCGCTACTTTCGCTTCTAACTCTTTATGAATATCTTGGGTTCCACAAATAAAACGCACCGAAGACATACCAAACCCATGTCTATCCATGGTATCTTTTGCTGCTTGAATTATCTCTGAATGATTAGACAGTCCTAAATAGTTGTTTGCACAAAAATTAATTACTTCTTCTCCTGTCGAAATTTTAATTACTGCATCCTGTGATGAAGTGATTATTCTTTCTGATTTATACAATCCTGCATCTTTAATCTCCTGCAGTTCTTGTGCTAATTGGTCTTTTATATTTCCGTACATTTTTAGTCTTTTGAGTTTGACAAAGATAAATTAAATTTCGACTATTCTTATTTCATCATTTATATAAATAAGTAACTTTTTCACTACTTTAAAGTTCATTGATTTTAACACTTTTTCATAATTCAATATTTGATGGTGATCGCTTTTAGAAGGCTTCCCTGTTTTATAATCAATAATGGTCACTTCATTTTTAGAATTAAAAACCAACCTATCTGGAATAACAATACCACTCTCTTCAGTTGTAATTTCCCTTTCAGTATATACAACTACATTTTCTTTATAGTACTCTTCTAATTCTGGATGCTCAACAACCCTATTTATCATCTCCTTGATCTTAATGGAATCATCAAAAGAAATTAATCCTTCATTTAGGTATTGATGCAGCATCTTTGGGACATCTTTTTTACTGATAATTTTAGAAAATATTTCATGAATTAAATTCCCATATTCAATTGCTTTTCCTTGTTCTGTCTCCCAGAGTTTTGATGAATTGGCAACCATATATATATTGTGTTGCTGCCAAGAGTTACTTACAAATTGATTTTGAATTGTAGTACTTGATTTTTCTACAGCTTTTTTACTTACTTTTATGCAGTCTCCAAATGTATAATTCACTTTATCATCAGACCATTCACCGATTGTATTTAAATAGTTGATTAAAACCCCTGAAGTGAAATCAGTATTTATTTCACCTTTTGAAGATATTTTCTTTTCTGTAATCACATATAACTGCTCTACTGATCTTGTTAACGCAACATACAAAAGGTTAAAGCTATCTAATTCTAACTCTTCTCGTTGAAAATTGTAAATATCCCCTCCTGATTTCCCAGCGTATTTTATGTTTTTATTTGCAGGAACCAGTAATTCATCAAATCCTTCAAATTGATCAATTGGCAAATCGGTTATCCAAGATTTAGGATTTATCTGTTGATACACATCAATATTATACGGGAAAATAACTACTGGAAACTCCAATCCTTTAGACTTATGAATGGTCATTATCTGAACTGCATTTTCGGCCTCTGGAGCCACAATACTCAACGCATCTTTTTTACTCTCCCAAAAGTCCAAAAATTGCTGAATATCCGTACCTTTTTGTTGCTGTTCAAAAACAATATCTAAGAAAAACTGTAAATATGCGTCAGAAACAGTTGTTAAATTAAATGCTCTTATAATCTCTTCAATCTTTTCATAAAACGGGAGTTGATTAAAACCCGTAAGATTAAAACTGATCCCAAACTCTTTTAACTTCAGAAAAAAGTTATGTTGATTTTTTATTTCAAACAATGCAATAAACACATGTTTATCTATTTCTATTTTTAAGTGAGCATGTAAAAAGTAAATAAGCTGAACCCATGCTGAATAATCTTTTGGGTGCTGAATTACTTGTAACATATCTATAATAAAATTCACTTTTTCACTATTCTGTATCAACAGGGTTTCTGAAGAAACTATGTCTACTCCATTTTCTGACAAATAATTAGCAATTGTTACGCCTTCTTTTTTCTTTCTTACTAACACACAGACTTCTTTTCTTGTAAAATTAGGATCTAAATTTTCTATCGTTTCTAATACCCTTTTGGCATATTTTAATTCATTTTCTTCTTTGTCAGTTTCCTTTTCTAAAAAATCAATTGAAACAAATCCTCCCACTTTATTGGTTGTTTTTTGAGTACTCCCATCAATAAATAGTTGCTGATACATTGGGTTCTGAAAATAATTAGAAACGTACTGAAAAAACGAATTATTAAACGCTATTACCTGGCTATAACTCCTGTAATTTGTCTCCAATCCTTTTACCTCTTTGTGCGCTTGAAACGGATTTGCATTTTTTTCATTTTGATTCTCTGAACCAAGTTTTATAAACTGTTCAGCCCTTCCTCCACGCCAACGATAAATCGCCTGTTTCCCGTCACCAACCAACAATAAATTACTATTTTCTTGAGACAAGGCATTATCAATTAACGGAATTAAATTTTGCCATTGCAACACTGAGGTATCTTGCATTTCATCAATAAAATAATGCATGAATTTTTGTCCAATTCTCTCATAAATAAAAGGCGCTGGTTCTTCTTTGATATTCGCTGAAATTAACTGATTAAATTCTGAAATTAATCGAATGTTATTTTCTTCTTTAATAGTTGACAACTCTGAATTTATCTTTGTTAGAACCGCTAATGGAATGATACTTTTTAAAGCAAGTTTATTTAAGATGAATTGCTGATATAGTGTTTCAGATTCATTGTACAAACTCAATAATTCAGGCAAAACACCCTCAATAGTAGTTTTTACGTTTTCGGAAACGGATTTTGCGTAAAAACGACTTTCGGTAATTGCCTTTTTTAACGCACTTTCCTCAAAAAACTTCACCTTAGAAATATTATTTACAAGATGTATAAAATGATCTGGAAAAGAAGGTCTTTTTAAGAAATCATTTCTCGTTAATCCAATCGCTTCAATTACCGCTAATCCTTTAACTCCAACTTCGTTAAATTGTCCTTCTAGCTGTTTTTGATGTTTTACTAAGTTGGATTTTAATGTGGTAAAATCATTTACCGTTTTTTTACTTAAGGTTTTAAAATGTTTCGCATCCTCATCATTCAGTAAAATTTTAGCAAAATCATTTAAATCATGAGAAATATCCCACGATTTATCTTCTTTTGCTTTCTCCAACGAAAAATCAATTAATGTGGTAGTTACTTCATTTTCAATACCAATTTTTGAAATTAAAATGGCGACTGCCTGATGTAACAACGTTTCTGAATCTAACGCTACTTCAAAGTTTAGATTCAAGCCCAAATCAAAAGCAAAACTCTTAATAATTTTATGTGTAAAGCTATCAATTGTAGTAATAGAAAAAGCACTATAATTTTGCAGAATTGCGTCTAATGCTTGACGACTTCTTTGCTGGATTGTTTCTTTTTCTAAACTTGTTTCTTCCATCAATTTCAGCGACACATCATTTTCATTTCCTTCAGAAAACTCCTGCAAATTACTTAAAATTCGCTCTTTCATTTCTGCAGCAGCTTTATTGGTAAATGTTATGGCTAGAATACTCTGAAAGGCATACCTATCATCAGAATTTAAAACAACTTTCAGATACTCTTTTACAAGCGTAAACGTTTTCCCACTTCCAGCAGATGCATTATAAACTTGAAAATTTGAGGCTATTTGCACATTTCGATTTTAGTGCAAATTAGGTTTTTTTTTAGAAGAATAGAAAAAAGATGTGAGAAAAAAAGAAGATAAACACAGACCAAAAATAAAAACAGAAAGACTACTGAGCAGCAACGTGACAGAGCAACAATTACCCCACCTCTTCTCTTTTTCCTTTTATCTTTTCGCGAACCGACTACCCTCTAAATAAGAAGAAATCTTCTTTAATGGATTCTATTTTAGAATCGTCGTTGGTTATAATATAATCAATTGCTTTATCCGTAAAGTTTTTCCCTTTATCCGTCAACGAAATAATATCTTTTTCAATAGTTATCATATTGTTTCTTAACGCTAGGTCTACAACCGATTTAGAACGCACTTTTTGCCAATTAATATGCTCATTTAAGTGATTGATGTGACGTTCTTTTTCTTCCGAATGATTATTCAAATGCAATAAAAACGTCAACAAAGAAACCTCTATTTGCTGCTGCTTATTTCGATATAGTACAGAAATCAATCCTCTTTTGGGCGCAAACAAATACACCAATAAAAAAACCATTCCTAAAACAGTAGTCATAGACCCAGAAATTGAAGCGTCTAACCAATGCGCTAACCAATAGCCTGCTATTGCAGAAAACACGCCGAAAAATACGGAGAGCAATAGCATTTTTTTTAAGTTGTCTGTCAATAAATAAGCAGTAGCCGCTGGTGCTATCATCAAAGCAACCACCAAAATTGCACCTACCGCATCAAAGGCACCAACCGTTGTCACAGAAGCAACACTCATTAATCCATAATGCAACACCACTGGAGAAAAACCTAAAGCAGTAGCAAGGCCTGCATCAAAAGTGCTTATTTTTAATTCTTTAAAAAAGGCAAACAACAAGCTTAAAGTAATTATCAATATCACTCCAATTGTCCATAAAGATTTTGGCCCTAAATCCATTCCATCTACAAAAAACCTATCAAAAGGAGCAAAGGCCAATTCACCCAACAGAACAACATCTGTATCTAAATGAACATCGTTGGCGTTTTTTGAAATCAAGATTACCCCAATACTAAACAACGCAGGAAAAACCAACCCAATTGCGGTATCTTCTTTTACCAATTTTGTTTTCTGAATAAACTCTACCAATACTACGGTTACAACACCAGATAAAGCGGCCATTAAAATTAATAATGGCGAACCTAAATCGTGCGTAATAAAAAAACCTATTACTAAACCTGGTAAGATAGAATGGCTAATTGCATCACTAATCAACGCCATTTTTCGCAACACCAAAAAAGTTCCTGGAATTGCACATGCAATTGCCACTAAACTTGCTATTATCTGTATTTCTAATTGAGCACTAGTCATTTTCTTCTACTTGTTGGTTGTATAAATTTGAGGCAAAATGATAGCCTTTCTCTGTCATTGCCCACATTAAACCCTCTACACGGATATACTCTTTATCTTCTAACTTACTCAATGATTTTCTAGTATACCCATGAAAATTATTTAAAATCCTAACCGTATGCGGATGTGAAATATCTTCGTGACTTTTAGCAATATCAAACATAAAAGCTAGTGTTTTATGCAATTGCAAATCTTTTCTGTTTTTAACAAATCGTATCTGCCTAAATAGCAATCCTCTAGAGGGAGAGAAAATAAAAGAGAAGACCACAAATGTCGCTGCTACCAATACAATTACTGGCCCTGTAGATAAATTATTCTGACTTGCACTTATTGCTGTTCCAACCACCCCAGAGGTAGCTCCAAATATGGCCGCCAACACCACCATAATCCCCAAACTATTTGTCCATTGCCTTGCCGCAGCTGCAGGTGCCAACAACATGGCGCTCATTAAAACAACACCAACTGTTTGCAAGCCTAAAACAATAGCCAACACAATAAATGAGGTAATTAAAAGATCGATTGTTTTTACATTAAAACCCAATGTTTTGGCATAATCAATATCAAAAAGCATAATTTTAAACTCCTTCCAAAACAACAATAGCACCAATAAGCAAACCAAGGTTACAGAGGCCATAAACCAAACATCTCTGGCCAATAAAGTTGCAGCCTGCCCAAATAAAAACTTATCTAAACCTGATTGATTAGCATTGGGTTGTTTCTGAATATAGGTTAATAACAACATTCCAAACCCAAAGAAGATTGATAAAATTAATCCTAAGGCTGTATCTGATTTTAAATGTGTTCTTTTGGTAATTCCACGAATCCAAAATGCTCCAATTAAACCACTTATTAACGCGCCAATTAACAACACGTTTGTTTCTTTTGTTCCGGTTATTAAAAACGCAATTGCTATTCCTGGCAAAGCAGCATGCGAAATGGCATCCCCCAATAAACTCTGCTTTCTTAACACCGCAAAACTTCCTAACATTCCGCAAATCGCACCCAAAATTGCAGTTCCTAAGCTAATAGTCCGCAAGGTGTAATCATTAAAAAGTAATTCAAAATATTCTGTAAAGCTCATTGCTTTTATTCTTTGTTTATTTTACTGCTGCACGCTTACCTTATAGTTAATACCGTACGTTTTAGTTAAGTTATCATCATTAAATATTTCTTTTACTGGGCCAGTTGCAATCTTTTTTACATTTAAAAAAGTGACCCAATCAAAATATTCTGGTACCGTTTGCAAATCGTGATGAACCACTACGACTGTTTTACCAGCCTTTCGCAATTCTTTTAAAATATTTATGATGGCTATTTCAGTAGTTGCATCTACTCCCTGAAAAGGCTCGTCCATAAAATAGATCGCCGCATCTTGAGCCAGAGCCCTTGCCAAGAACACACGCTGTTGTTGCCCTCCAGATAACTGGCTAATTTGACGATCTTTAAAAGACAGCATCCCTACTTTCTCTAAAGATTCCAATGCTGTTTTCTTCTCTTTTTTTCCTGGTCTTTTAATCCAGCCCAAACTACCATATGTTCCCATCATAACAACGTCTATAGCGGTGGTTGGAAAATCCCAATCTACGCTTCCTTTTTGCGGAACATATCCAACTAATTTACGTTGTTTTTTATACGGTTTCCCATAAATAGATACACTACCAGCTATCGGATCAATAATTCCTAAAATGGCTTTTATTAAGGTTGATTTCCCTGCGCCATTTGGCCCAACAATTGCCATCATTACTCCTTCGGGAATTGCTAAATCAATATCCCACAGCACAGGCTTGTAATTGTACGCAACCGTTAAATCATCTACCGTTACTGCTAGTTTCTGTTTCTCCATGTTATTTCTGTAATGAACTAATAATTGTTTTCACATTGTGTTTATACATACCAATATATGTTCCTTCAACAGTTCCAAAATCACCCAATGCATCAGAAAACAACGTTCCGCCAATTTCAATATCATGCCCTTTAGATTTAACTGCTTCTTGCAGTGCTTCTACCGTTCTTTTAGGTACAGAACTCTCAACAAAAATCGATTTCACATTTTTCTCTATTATAAAAGCAGCCATTTTCTGAACATCTTTCACACCTGCTTCTGTGGCTGTTGACAACCCTTGTAGGCCAACTACATTGAATTGAAAGGCTTTTCCAAAATAATTAAACGCATCGTGGGCAGTTACCAAGATTCTTTTCTCAATTGGTAGCGGGTTAATCATTTCGGTAATTTCCACTTTTAAGGCCGCTAATTCTTTTAAATACGCTTCACCATTTTCTTTATATGAAGCGGCATTTTTCGAATCTAACTCTGATAATTGATTGATTACATAGTTTGTAATTATTTCCCAATTTGTAATATCAAACCAAATATGCGGATCGTAATTTGAAGCAAAAAATTCAGACTCAATTAAGGTGTTTTTAGCAATTGCATCAGCAACTGCAATTGTTTTTTTATTTTGGTGACGCATTTTTTCAAAAACCTCCTCTAGTTTTCCTTCTAAGTGAATTCCGTTGTAAACAATCACATCAGCGTTAAAAAGCTTACTAACATCTCCTTCACTTGCCTTATATAAATGCGGATCTACTCCTGCTCCCATTAAACCTTGCACCTCAATTTTATCTCCACCAATATTTTTCACCAAATCGGTAATCATCGTAGTTGTTGTTACAATCTGAAGTTTTCCGTTTTTAGATTTCTCCTCCTGCTTACAGCCGATTACAGCTAAAACTAACACTATGTATACATATTTTCTCATTCTAAATCGCATTGCTCTCTTTTACTAATAAATTTTCTGCCACTTCATTTGTTATTAACAACTCAACATTATTAATTTCAATCAATGTTGAATTATCAAATGGTTCAATATGTATTATCTTTATTGTATTCCCTATGGCTATTTTCTTCTTATTCAAATACCTTAAAAAATCATCTGAAGAATCTTCAACCGCCAACAGAACCGTTTCTTCGTTTTCTTTTAAGGTTGATAATTTTACTTTTTTTCTAATGGTAATTTCGCCTTCTTTATCAGGAATTGGATCTCCATGTGGGTCAACCGTTGGAAAACCTAGCAAGGCATCTATTTCGTCAATTAACTTGGGTGACTTGATATGCTCTAATTGCTCAGCAACATCATGTACTTCATCCCAATTAAAATTGAGTTTCTCAACCAAAAACACCTCCCACAGTCGATGTTTCCTAATAATTAAAGCGGCTATTTTCTTGCCTTCTTTAGTTAAAGTCACCCCTTGATATTTCTGGTAAATCAGCACTTTTTTTTCTGCTAATTTTTTCACCATGTCCGTTACAGACGAAGCTTTGGTGTCCAGTTTTTTAGCAATTGCATTGGTGCTCACCCCTTTTTTTGAGAGGGATCCCAGGTGGTAAATTGCTTTTAAATAGTTTTCTTCAGAAGATGTAAACATATTATTGTAATTATATAGCAAATATACTGTTTTTTGATTTATGAAAAATAATTTTTAGACTTATCTAAAAATTATTTTATCTTTGTCGAAAATATAACCAACAAATGAAACGCTCAATAGCAATTTACTTACTTATTTTATCTAGCAATATAACACTAGCTCAATCAGTTATAACAGGGACTGTAACAAACACAAAAGGAGAAACAATTCCGTTTGCCTCAGTTTTAATTAACAAAACAACCCAAGGAGTTTCTGCAGATGAGCATGGAAAGTACCAGCTAAAAACGGCAAGAACTGGAAAAATCACCTTAAGCGCTTCGTCAACAGGCTTCATCACACTCAATAGAGCAATCACAGTTACAAAAAGCAACAATACCTATACACAAAATTTCACGCTAAAAGAATTTTCAGAAGTGCTCAATGAAATTACGGTTACCGGAACAAGAACGAATAAAAGAAGCACCGACAACCCTGTTATTGTGAATGTAATTAATAGCGCGACTCTAGCAAATGTACAGGCTTGTAATTTATCTGAAGGCTTAAAATTTCAAAAAAGTAAGTTAGTCACAAGATAATAAAATCAAATTTTAACACTTATAGATGGAACATACTTCTGTAATTTTGTCTTTACATCATTTGATGTTCCCTATTGTAATAAATTAAAGGAAGGGGTTCAAACAATAGATGGAGAGCAATTAGAGGTTGCTATTACATAAAATGAACCATACGAAATGATATTGGAATTTAAACTTGGTGGAGTTCTTGTTCAAAGAAGTAGTCTAACAGGTAATGGTGAAACCCTGACTGATAGAGCAACCTTCTTTGATGAAGATGGAAGTAGTTCAGATGAAACTTATACTTATACAAAA
>MAAC01018880.1_pt1 | contig 10244 bp, 9 predicted proteins | sample 1115981 | NCBI WGS metagenome assembly MAAC01 (sample SAMN04961126, study PRJNA320927) | seawater metagenome | isolation source: sample BD02T64 sea water enriched with oil for 64 days | place: USA:Gulf of Mexico | collected 2013-07-27 | reverse complement strand
CATCATGTGCCCGAGCAGTTTTTGCTCGAATCTGTGGTTGCTATAAAGCCTCAGGACAACACCTCTCTGGAAGGCCTCTATAAATCCCAGACCATGTATTGCACCCAGTGTGAGGCCGAGGGCTTTCGTAAAATCACCTGGTATCTCGACCGCCCCGATGTGATGTCGGAATTCACCACCACCGTTGAAGCCGATAAAAGCCAATATCCGCTGCTACTGTCTAACGGAAATCCCGTTGACAGTGGTGACACACCCGATGGTCGCCACTGGGTCACCTGGCACGACCCCTTTAAAAAACCGGCTTATCTTTTTGCCCTGGTGGCCGGTAGTTTAAGTTGTATTGAAGGCAGCTTTACCACCATGAGCGGCCGTGACATTGCCCTGCGCATTTATGTTGAGGAAAAAGATCTCGATAAATGCGACCACGCCATGCAATCCCTTAAAAATGCCATGACCTGGGATGAAGAGGTCTATGGTCGGGAATACGATCTGGATATTTTTATGATCGTCGCCGTCGACGACTTCAATATGGGTGCCATGGAAAATAAGGGCCTGAATATTTTCAATACCTCCTGTGTGCTGGCGAAGGCAGAAACCACCACCGATGCCGGTTTTCAACGGGTGGAAGCCGTCGTCGCCCACGAATACTTTCATAACTGGTCGGGTAACCGAGTGACCTGCCGCGACTGGTTTCAGCTCAGCTTGAAAGAGGGCTTTACCGTCTTTCGCGATGCGGAATTCTCGGCAGATATGGGTTCGCCCAGCGTTAAGCGGGTGGAGGATGTTAACTTTTTACGCACCCTACAATTTGCCGAAGATGGCGGCCCTACGGCCCACCCGGTGCAGCCGGCTTCGTATATGGAAATCTCCAACTTCTACACCCTGACCATTTACGAAAAGGGTGCCGAAGTGGTGCGCATGATCCACACTTTGTTGGGCCCCAAATTATTCCGTGCCGGCAGTGATTTGTATTTCGACCGCCATGACGGCGACGCGGCGACCATAGCCGATTTTATTGCCGCGATGACGGAGGTCAGCGGTCGGGATTTCACCACCTTCATGCACTGGTACCACCAGGGTGGCACGCCCCGCCTTGGGGTTAGGGGTGAGTATGACGCCGCCGCACATACCTACCGTTTGCACTTAAGCCAAAGCTGCCCCGCGACGCCGGAGTCGGCTGAAAAGCAAGCCTTCCACGTGCCAATTCGTTTGGGTCTAGTGGGTGCCACCGGTGATTTGCCCTTGCACTTAAAAGGCCAGGCCAATGGCGAAACTCAAATATGCTATGAGTTGACGGAAGCGACACAAACGCTGGTTTTTGAAAACGTCGTTGAAGAGCCGATACCCTCTTTATTGCGAGGTTTTTCTGCACCGGTAAAACTGGACTTCCCCTACAGTCGCGATCATCTCTTGCATTTGATGCGCTACGACAGTGACAGCTTTAATCGTTGGGAGGCCTGCAATAAACTGGCGCTGGGCATACTGCAGGGCTTGGTTGAAGACGTGTTGGCCGATCGTGAGCTGGTGCTCGATGCACGTTTAATCGACGCTTATCGCGCCCTGCTGAATGATGACAATGCCGATCCGGCCATGGTCGCCTTAATGCTGGCCTTGCCCAGTGAGGCCTATCTCAGTGAGCTGGCCGAAGTGATAGAAGTGGCGGCCATTCATAGCGCGCGACAATTTGCACGGCAAACATTGGCCGATGCACTGCACAGCGAATTCCTGGCTATTTACCGGGCCAATAGTGAAGCTCTCAAATGTGCAAAAAAATACTCTGCCACTGGCACACAGATAGCACAGCGCAGTTTAAAAAATACCGCCCTGGCATATTTAGTACAGACCGGCGATAGCGATGCCATTCAGTTGGCTTATGCGCAATTTCATAATGCCGATAATATGACAGACACCAGCACTGCATTGGTCGCCCTGGTGAATTGTCCGCTTCCCGCGGCACAGAAGCTGGCTAAACAGGCCTTGTTTACATTTTATTCCCACTGGCTCAATGAAAGCCTGGTGGTTAATCAGTGGTTTCAAATCCAGGCCTGGTGCACCGTGCCGGGCGGCCTGGATCGTGTCAAAACCTTAATGCAGCATGCCGCTTTTGATATCAAAAACCCCAACAAAGTTCGTGCGTTGATCGCCGCCTTTTGCTCGGGTAATGCGGTGAACTTCCATGCTGGTGAGGGCGAGGCCTACACCTTTCTGGCCGATCAGGTCTTGGCCCTCGATGCCCTCAATCCACAAATTGCATCGCGCTTAATTACCCCCCTCACCAAGTGGCGCAAGTACCCCGAGCCGGCGGGTGGGCGCATGCAGGCCGAACTTCAGCGGGTGTTGGCCAAGGTGGGTCTGTCGAAGGATGTTTATGAAATCGTCAATAAAAGCCTTGCCGTGTGATCACTTGGCCACAGTAGAGGCCGGTATTGACTGCTTTCCTGGGGGTGGGCCTTTCCGCCCTGATACTGTGCTGAAAACCTGTTTTGCTTTGAAGGAAAGACAATAATGACCGCGTCACTTCACATCGTCTGCCCCCTGTGTGGGGGCATCAATCGCGTGCCCAATGACAAACTCTTGCACCAGCCCAAGTGTGGTAAATGCAGCCAGACATTATTTGGCCATGCCCCGCAGGAGCTCAACGCCGGCAATTTTCAGAAGGTCACAAGGCGCAATGATATCCCCGTGGTGGTCGATTTTTGGGCGCCCTGGTGTGGCCCCTGCAAGGCCATGGCACCGGCCTATGAACAGGCCGCCAACGAACTCGAACCCCGTGTGCGCCTGGCGAAATTGAATACCGAAGAGGAGCCCACGATCGGCAGCGGGCTCGCCATCAGGGGCATCCCCACCCTCATCGTGTTTGCCGGCGGTAAGGAAATCGCCCGCCAATCCGGCGCCATGCCCCAGGGCGAAATCGTGCGTTGGGTGGAAAGTGTTCTGTAGTTCTTAGCCGGGTAGGGTAGGATGTTGTCACTCATAACTCACTAGAATCCAAATAATAAAAGTAAATAATAAAAGTAAATAATAAGAGGATATTCCCATGAAATTATCGCAGCCAAGAATACAGCCCCTGACGGAAAGCGAGTGGACTTCGGAGCAGCGAGAGATGCTCGCCCCCATCAAGCGAGACGGCCCCTTTTACAACGTACTGGGTACCCTGTCTCGCCATTGGCCGGCGGCGCAGAAATTTACCACCTGGGCCTTCCATATTATGGGCGATACCTCAAAGCTGGCACCCCGCGAGCGGGAGATACTCATCCTGCGTATCGGTTGGTTATGCCAGGCGGAATACGAGTGGGGTCAGCATGTCATCTTTGCCCGCGATGCCGGTCTCAGCGATGAGGAGATCGCCCGCGTGAAAGAGGGTGCCGAGGGTGCGGGCTGGAGCGATTTTGACGCCACCTTGCTGCGCGCGGTGGATGAGCTGCACAGCGAGGCCTTTGTTAGCGATAAGACCTGGGCAGCACTGGCTGAACAATACAACGAGCAGCAGTTGATGGATGTGGTCTTTACCGTTGGCCAATACAACATGGTGTCGATGGCGTTGAATAGCTTTGGTGTGCAGCTCGACAAGGGGGTTGAAGGCTTTTAGCTCACGGCGAATGTTGGCGGTTAACTTGGCTGGCGCAGAATTCCTGGCGGTATTTTAATTCATTGCAATAATTACTTTGGGCTGAATTTCCCGCTTATGGCTGGAGTGAGCAAGCAGGCAGATTTGCCTGTTTGCATCACAGAAGGATAAGGCTGTATGAGTCGAACACCGGTAATACTCGAGGCATATGACCCTTCGTGGCCATCGAAATTCGAAGCAGAAAAGCAGCGCTTATTGGCCATAGCAGGGCAGTGGCTGTGCGGTAGCATTGAACATGTTGGCAGCACCGCAGTCCCAGGTATGGTGGCAAAACCTGTCATAGATATAATGTTCGGCATTAAATCACTGCAACACTCTAAGCAGGCAATTGCTGTGCTGGTGGCGAGTGGCTACGACTATTGGCCCTATAAAGCCGATCTCATGCACTGGTTTTGCAAGCCTTCGGATGCCTTGCGTACCCACCATCTCCACCTAATACCCTTTGCAAGTCCACTGTGGTTTGAGCGTATTAAATTCCGTGATATTTTGCGTTCAAATACTACTGTGGCAAAACAATATGCAGGGCTAAAACGGCAACTGGCTGAGACCTACAGTACAGATCGTGAAGCTTACACAGAGCAAAAATGGCCCTTCATTCAGCAGGTATTGCAGGGCGGACAGTGCTAATAAAAAAGATGTAATATCTATGGAGATATCCATTCGATGTTCTATTCCAATAAGTAGGTTTATAGGTAAATCGTTGTTAAACACTTAGGGCGGGAGTTCTACCCGGGTTTCTGCGTCACGCTAACCACTGGCTCATCCATCAAGGAAGATGAAATGATCAGAGCTCTCAAGTCGATCCAGTTTATGACTTCTGTGACTGTTACAGCCTTGTTCTGGCTAATTTATCCGGGAGTTATGGTGCTTTTGGCAAGTATTGTCGGCCTTTGTTACATGATGGCTGCAATCGGCGCTATTTTTGAAAACCATATTGCAATTTGGTCTGCCTTTGCAATTAGTTTGTTGACCGCGATTCTTTCTTCTTTAGGTTTTGCTCGTTTTGTTCAGGGAAGCTTCGATTTTTTAGCGGGCAATTGGGGGAAGTCTGAGGAATTCGCCGTGCACCCATATTTATTTGTGATAATTTCTCTAATGTCCACTGTTGTTGTCATCATGCATCTAATGTCTTGGCAATGGATGATTAAATGTAGTAAAGGCCTTCGGGATTGATCCCCCGCCTTCGTGTCATCAGCTGGGTCGAACTTAGAAATAAGTGTAGGGCCGGCATCCATTACAGGCTAATACAGAGAGGTGGGAGAGTTGTCCCGTTGTATTAGCCTGTGTTCGTATCTCTGGTCGAAATTGTGGAAAAAATTAATAAGTGGCGGCGATGTGGTTTTTCCATTCTTGCCAGCGCGCGGCATTGTAGGGGAATTTTTCGTGATCATAGGCCGCGGCGTGAAACGCCTGGCCATCGACCTTGCCCGAGACATAACCGATAAATTGCATTTGCTCGGCATACATGGGTTTGTGTTCGGCGGGGACGGTTTTCGCGGCATCGGCCGACCATAACTCCTTGGCGCGCATCGCCGCGATAATCCTTTGCGCACCACTATCGCCCACAGCCGTATCAATACACAGGTAGAGACTGGCGTTGCTCATATCTGAGCCATCAAAATACATGTCGAAGTTATTAATAAGTTCGGTGGCAGAAAATGACATGGTAAAACTCCTTGAAAATTTCTGGTTGCAGCTAGTGGCTAGCCTTGTGGGTGGTCGATAAGGCTTCGTGTAAAAAAGTTCGAGGGCTAGTGTAGCGGACTGCTAAGTAGATGGCAGCTCGCGGTTGTTACTCAGTCATAGTTACCGAGAAGCGTACCCGGATGAGCGCCAGATGAAAATATGGCAGAATTGGCGAACCATATTTATTCATTAATTCCACTAAAAAAATAATAGGAGAAACACTATGGATGTTGGCGTCGTCATGGCTTTTCAAAGTAGTCACAATCAACCCCTGTCCGATCTGGACGTTTATCAAAATGAGATTGCTATCGCCCGGTTGGCCGAGCCCCTGGGCTATGATTCAATCTGGGGTGTTGAACACCATTTCACCAATTACACCATGTGCCCCAATACCATGCAGTTTTTGAGCTTTATGGCGGGGCAGACCAGCACGATTAAGGTTGGTACTGCGGCGATTATTTTGCCCTGGCACAAAGACCCCCTGCGTGTCGCCACCGATATGGCGATGCTCGACAATATGTCGAATGGCCGTGCCTTGATCGGTATGGGCCGCGGTTTGGCGCGGGTTGAATACGATGGCTTTGGCATCGATATGGATACCTCGCGGGAGCGCTTTAACGAGTCGGCGGCGATGATTCTCGATGCCCTGGAGACCGGTACCATGGCGGCCCACGATGGTGAGTTCTTCAAGCAGGCGCGTCGCGATATTCGCCCCGAGCCCTTTAAAAGCTTTAAAGATAGAACCTACATCGTCTCCATGTCACCCGACACCGTGCCCCACGCGGCGCGCCTTGGTGGTCGTTTTATGACCTTTGCCGTGGGGCCCTGGGCACAGCGGGCGAAAGATATCGAACTCTATCGTGAACTCTATCTGGAAAATCACGACGTGGTGGCACCGCCCATCTCGGCGAATATTTTTACCGTGTGCGATAAGGATCCCGGGCGCGCCAAAGACATGGCCTATAAATATATGGGTGATTACTGGGAGTCGGCAATGCGCCATTACGAAATGAAGGGCGAGCACTTTGATGACATTAAGGGCTATGAGCACTACGCCCAGTCATCGGTGGCGATGCGTGCCGATGCCGACCGGGTCACCGAGCAATATGTTGAGCAGCAGATCTATGGTACGCCCGAGCAGTGTCTTGAAAAGCTGAAGGCGATTGAGGATGTCATTGGCGCCTTTGAGCTGAACTGCTTCTTTACCTATGCCGGAATGGATTACGACTACTGTAAGCAGAGTATTACCACCTTTGCCGAGGGCGCCTTACCCGCGCTGAAGAAATGGGATAACAGCGCCCAAGTGGCCTGATCATCTGTTGTTGGCACGGCCTGCCTCATTTAGAAGCAGGCACAAAAAAGCCCCTGTCGCTGTCTGCGAGAGGGGCTTTTTTTATCCGGATAGAGGCTTTAATAGCCTGCTAGCGATTACCGGATTGGATAATGCGCTCTGGCTCTATCAGGTTACCCGAACTCGCTTTCTGTGGCCGGGGCTGACTATTGCCGTTGTTGTTTGCGCGCTGATTGTTACTACTGGCGTTAGAGTTGCCATTGCCATTGCCATTGCCGCTACTGGCGCGTTGCTGGCTCGAGCGCCGACGCTGCTCGCCATTGCCAGCAGATCGACTTTCCGAACTGCGTTGATTGCGTCCCTGGCTATTGTTGCCCGCAGGTCGACTTTCCGAACTGCGCTGATTGCGTCCCTGGCCATTGTTGCCCGCAGATCGATTTTCCGAGCTGCGCTGATTACGTCCCTGGCCATTATTGCGATTGCTCGGTGAACTGCGGCGCGGCTGCGCGCTGCGCGTGGGTCGGTGGCCGGAGCGCGACTCGGGCAGGGCGTGTTCGGGCTCAAAGCCTTCAACGTCTTCTCGGGCAATTTTGCTTTTAATCAGCCGCTCAATATCGCTGAGTTGCTTAATCTCATCGGCGCTAACCAGTGATACGGCATTGCCGCTGGAGCCGGCGCGAGCGGTGCGGCCAATTCTATGCACGTAATCCTCGGGTACATTCGGCAGGTCGAAGTTGACCACCTGGGGTAGTTGGTCGATATCGATGCCGCGGGCGGCAATATCGGTGGCGACCAGAATCTGCACCTTACCCTTTTTAAACTCGGCCAGGGCCTTGGTGCGCTGGGCCTGACTCTTATTACCGTGAATCGCGGCGGAGTGAATGTTATCGCGCTCGAGCAATTTCACCAGCTTATTGGCGCCGTGCTTGGTGCGACTAAAGACCAGTGCCTGGTGCCAGCCCTCGCTGCGAATCAGGTGGCTGAGTAGGGCCGCCTTACGGCCCTTGTCGACGGGGTGAATCTTTTGCTCCACCTTAGTGGCCGTGGTGTTTTGTGGGGCGACATCGATCTCTACCGGGTTATTCAGCAGGCCTCGGGCGAGGTGGCGAATATCATTGGAAAAGGTCGCCGAAAACAACAGGTTCTGGCGCTTTTTCGGCATCAGTGAAATGATGCGTTTGATGTCGTGAATAAAGCCCATGTCGAGCATGCGGTCGGCTTCATCGAGCACCAGCACTTCGACATCACTAAAGCTAATGGCGTTTTGCTTGTGCAGGTCGAGCAGGCGGCCGGGGGTGGCGACCAGTATTTCGACACCGCGGCGCAGCTTCATCATTTGCGGATTAATTTTTACGCCACCGAAAACCACGGTGGAGCGCAGGTTGAGGTGCTTACCGTAGTCGAGCACGCTCTCGTGAATCTGTGCGGCGAGTTCGCGAGTCGGGGTCACGACTAGCGCCAGCGTGCGATTGCTGTTGGCGGCGGGCTTATCGGCCAGCAGGTGGAGCAGGGGCAGGGTAAAGCCAGCCGTTTTGCCGGTGCCGGTTTGCGCGCTCGCCATCAGGTCGTGACCCTCGAGGACGGCGGGAATGGCCTTGGCCTGAATCGGTGAGGGGGTGTCGTAGCCTTTTTCGCTAACGGCGCGCAGCAGGGGCTCAGAGAGTCCGAGGGTGTCAAATGTCATGCATCTTTCCTATAGATCGAACAATCGCCATAAAAATCGGGGCGCTGCAACTAGAGTCATGGGCTGAAAATGGAGCCTTCAACCGAACATAGAGCAATCAGCAGCCAAGTTTTGGCTATCGTCGGAGTATTGTTGTAAATATCGAGGTGCTTATAGTGACCGAGATACTTATCTGAGACGCTTGACAGAGGATGTAAAAGGCACTGATCTTTCTGATGAGGCCTCTTGATTCAAGCGTGTTGTTTTAGCTACTACTAACATAAGTCGTGTAGCCAGTACGGTTCAGTGCTGGGCCGTACTGGCGCGGGATTGTACACACCGTTAGTGGCTATAGCTAGCGGTGTTAGGCGTTTTCTTAGGGTTTTTAGTGATTGTGACCACAACCGCCGGCATTGTGAGGGTGGCCGTGGGTGAGTTCTTCCTCAGTCGCCTCGCGAATGCTTTCGATGGTGACATCAAAGGTGATGGTCTTGCCTGCCAGGGGGTGGTTGCCATTGAGTATGGCTTGATCGCCGTCAATAGCGGTGACCAGCACCGAGAGGGGGCCGTTGGGGGTTTCGGCATTAAAGCGCATGCCTACTTCGGGTTTGTCTTCATCACCAAACACCGATAGCGGCACATGCTGTACCAGCTCGCCAATAAATTCGCCGTAGCCATCTTCCGGGGCAATTGTCGCCTGTACACGGTCGCCAACGTTCTTGCCCAGCAGTGCCAACTCGAGGCCCTTGATGATATTGCCCGCGCCGTGCAGATAGACCAGGGGCTCGCGCTCGGCGGAGGCGTCGAGTTCTTCGCCGTCTTCACCGGTGAGGGTGTAATGGATGGAAACCACAGATTTAATTGCAATACTCATAGGGGGGCCAATAGCGTCGTGTTGCCGGAGAAATGATGGAGGCTGTTAAAAATGGCAATTATGTCGTAAGCCAACTGGGGCCACAAGTCGTGTGCTGACTTGTTTGGGCTCTGGGGAGCACTGGCAATTAATCGCTGTTAAATACGCTGTATTTCGCTAATACTTGGGGCAGCTTGAATAATAAATGCTCGTAATAATGGGCTCAGGAGCCTTTAGATAAGCCATGAGTTTGTATCTGGCGGCTAAGATGTTCAGCTTCTTCGTTGCAAAGCTTCGCAATAGCACGCTATTACTTGCGTTTTGCGCCTTGAACCTGAATGTTTTGCTCGCGATCTACTTCGCCCAGACTTGATTAGAGGCTCCCTAAACAATAATAAGGAAGCATTATGAAAATTGGATTTATTGGTTTGGGCCGTATGGGCAATCCAATGGTGGTCAACCTACTGGCTGCTGGTTCGAAGGTGGTGATCCACGACCTGGTGCGTGAAGAGGCCAGCAATCTTGAACTACAGGGTGCCAAGTGGGTCGATACGGTTCAAGAGATGGCTCAGCTTTGCGATGTGGTGATTACCTGCCTGCCGGGCCAGCAGCAAGTTGAGTCCCTGGTGCTGGGTGAAAATGGTCTGTTCAGCCACTTGGCCAAGGGCGCTATTTATATTGATATGTCGACCACCTCGGCGGCGGCTATTCGCCACCTTGGTGAGGAGGGCGCAAAGCGCGGGGTGCGGGTTATGGAGGCGCCACTTGAGGGACGTATTGCCAATGCCCGCGAGGCGAGCCTAATTATGCACGCCGGTGGTGATGATGAGTTGGTGGGCGAAATGGAGGCGACCTTGCAACCCCTGGGTGAAGTGCGCAACGAAGGGGCTTTGGGCTGCGGTAATAATAGTTTGGCTGCTTAGCAGCTTGTCAATGATTGAGGCTTATTTACGTGCTGTACTCAGTATTGGCTGCGTTAAAAGAAGTAAGCGTAAAAGGAAATAAGAGACGCTATGTATAACGATGAAGACCTGGCTTCGGCCGTTGAGGCCGGTGTGTTTAGCGACGAAGCTGTGGTCGCCTTTCGTCAGCACGTCGACGAGCTGAGGCAGTCGCCTACAGT
>MAAC01008121.1_pt1 | contig 10244 bp, 7 predicted proteins | sample 1115981 | NCBI WGS metagenome assembly MAAC01 (sample SAMN04961126, study PRJNA320927) | seawater metagenome | isolation source: sample BD02T64 sea water enriched with oil for 64 days | place: USA:Gulf of Mexico | collected 2013-07-27 | reverse complement strand
TAGGGCATCAACACCTTACATGCCCTTTGGTAATGGCCATAGCAAAATCAGGGGCTATTTGGTATGTAAAAGTATGTTGGTTTACTACTTAACCTAGGCTTTAGAGAGAATCGTTTTCATATGAATTTATCAGTTCAAAGACAGTTGCTAATAAAGCCTTGACTGCGATTTGTGCTTTGACGGTGTTTTTTGATTTTATATTTTCATAAACACTTTCATGCATAGCTATATCACCTGATTTTCCTTGTGCCGCATTAGTATACCGAATACTCACTTTCAGCGCAGTGCTGATAAAGCCAGTTAGTCTAGAAAAGAAAGGATTACCACTAGCTTCAAGAATACTAGTATGGAAGGCAATGTCTGCTTCTAAAGGGTCATCTAATCCCTTATCAGCTGCTTTCATTCTATCTAACGAATGCGCTATTTTATCTAAATCTGTTGAATTAGCGTTGATACAGGCAAGAGAAGCGGCTTGTAGTTCTATTGCCATTCTTACTTCAGTGAATGACTTTAATAATGATATTGTTGGGTTACTTGATAAAATCCATTTTAATACATCTTCATCAAACATATTCCAATTCGATTTAGGTAATACCACAATGCCTTTTTTGCGAATAGATTGTATTAAACCTTTTGCGGCTAACATTTTAACAGCTTCTCTTAACGCACTTCTGCTGACTTCAAGTTCCGCGCTTAAAACTATTTCAGTGGGTAAAACCTCTCCAACGTTATACTTACCCTTAATAATATCTAGCCCTAAACTACTGGTTAGGTGATAAGTTAAATTGCGGGGTTGATGATTACTCAAGTATTGGTACTCTAATATTTTTAACAATATGTATGATTGAATCACATAATCATTGATAAACAAACTTAAATTAAATTATATTCTTTATAAAATACCTCTATTGTATTTTAAAGCATTAAGAATCAATGGTGAATTGAAGTTGTGCCTCTAATTCACGCTCCATAAAATTGACTTTTTACATTCAATTCAATCTAATAAAAGCACTATATTCTAGTGAGGAATAGATGTATTATGTATTACAAATAACATTTAATTAGTCTTCGTTTTTATGAATTACCTTCAAGAAAATCCATTTATTGCAATTTTAAGAGGATTACAACCGGCACAAGCTGTAGCCGTTGGTAGTTTATTGTATGAAGCAGGTCTAAGAGTCATTGAAGTCCCTTTAAACCGAAAAAATGCGTTAGAAAGTATTCGTTTATTAAAAGATACTTTACCGTCTGACTGTTTAATTGGGGCCGGAACTGTGGTTACAAATCAACAATTAGATAGCTTAATTGAGTTGGATATAAAATTAGTGGTTTCTCCTAATACCAATAAAACACTTATCCAAAAAGCCAATGACCACAAGATGATTTCAATGCCAGGTTTTATGTCACCAACAGAGGCATACAATGCTTATGAAAGTGGCGCTCGAATGTTGAAGTTATTCCCTGCGGCAAGTTTAGGTGTGAACCACTTGAAAGCTGTTTTAAGTATTTTACCAGATGATGTTGGTGTCATTGCCGTTGGAGGTGTTGACCCCAGCAATGCTCACTTATGGTTAGAAGCTGGTGCAATAGGTCTTGGTATTGGTAATAGCTTGTTTTCACAAGGTGATAGTTATCAAACCAGTAAAGAAAAAGTTTTCGCTTTTAATAAGGCAATCAACTTTGAATGATGATTTTGTAATAGTTGTAGATTGGGGAACCAGTTGTTTAAGAGCATTTCTGTGCAAACAAAAAGTTTGCGGTACGCTTGAAATCATTGATTCACTTGAAGGCGATGGTGTAAAACAAATCAACCGTCAATTTGAAGATTATTTAATGTCAAAAATTGACCCTTGGCGTCAAGTATATGGAAGTATGCCACTGGTTTTGTCAGGTATGATTGGATCTTCTGTTGGATGGAAAGAAACTAGTTATCTAGCCTGCCCAATTTCACCAGCCCGTTTAGCTGAAAACTGTTTTAACTTTACTAGCAAAGAACATTCTGTCTTTATTGTGCCAGGGGTAAGCTTTAAAAATTCAGACTCTTATCCTGATGTGATGAGAGGGGAGGAGCTGCAAGTTCTTGGTTGGCTGCAATTATCTTTAAAAAATCAAAGTGGCAAACATCTGGTTTGTTTACCTGGTACACATACTAAGTGGGTCTATGTTGATAAGGGTGAAATTGTAAATTTCAAAACATCGATGACAGGTGAGCTATTTGATATGTTGACCAATCACAGTATTTTAATTCAACAAAAATCAACAAATTTTTATTCTGAACAATTCACTGAAGGTCTAAAACTGGCTAAAAAGAAAGGGTCTAGTAAGCTGATTCATGATTTATTCAGTGTACGCACTAAACAATTGTTTAATGAATTACCCCAAGAAGCGGCGATGTCGTATCTATCGGGTTTATTGATTGGCAGTGATGTTGATGCGGCAATGCAGTGTGAAAATTATCAAATGAGTGATTTTGAACAAGTCACTATAATAGGTGCTGAAACACTCAGCCAACACTTCGCACAGGCACTTTCCCATTTTAACGTGCAAAGTCAATTATGCGATGTCACTCAAGCTTCATTAGCAGGATACCAAGTGTTATGCGCGAATTTATTCGCCGATAAAGTGACTTAATTAACTCCTGTTAATTTTCGACCTTCAACACCTTATGAATCTAATTATTGAGTTAAAATCATGTTTAAAAAAATGAAAGTTATATCGATTAATTCTCCATTATTTTTCGGAGTATGTTTGTCACTATTATCCCTATCAAGCCAAGCACAAGATTATTTTGTCAGTAATAAAGGCCTGAATAGCAATGATGGGCTCAGCCGTCAAAGTGCTTTTAAGACTTTAACCAAAATTAATGGTTTGTCACTTACTGCGGGTGACAATATTTATCTAGCTGCCGGACAAACCTTCAGCGGCACACTTAAAATAGCTAACGAAGCAGGCACTGAACAATCACCTATCACAATTTCTACTTATGTTGAAAATAAACATGTTGAAAATAAAAATGTTGAAAACAATGGCGACACGAGTGTTAGAGCCATCATTGATGCTAAAAATGAACTAGCCGGTATCGATATTGTTAATGCCAGTTATTTAAATATCAGGAATATTGAAATTCATGCCAATGGCGGTACTAAGCAAAAATACCGTACCGATCTCGCTAATGGTGGTGAAGCCATGAGAGTAGGGGTATTAATTGATGTTGATAAACAATACGGCAAAGAGTTTGGCCATATAACCTTAGATAACTTAGCCATCCATGATATCTATTATTATGAGCAGGGTGAAATCGATAGGGGCAGTGACGTAAATACCCAAAATGGCACCCAAGCCTATGGTTGGGGCATTCGTGCTTTCAATCGTTATAATGGTGATGTTACCAAGTTAACCGATATTACTGTTAAAAATAGTGAAATTTACGATGTCGCTCATACCGGTATAAAATTTACCTCATCGACAGGCAAGCTAAATAAACATATTTTTAATGTCACGCTAGAAAATAATTACCTTCATGATATTGGTGGCCCTGGTATTCAATTTAGTGGTGTTGACGGCAGTTATGTCGGGCACAATATTACCGACAGAACTGGCAGTAGTACTGACGCCCGTAAGTGGGGACGTGGTAGCGGAATGTGGACATGGACAACCAATGATGTCTTAGTTGAATATAATACCTTCAAGAATGCTGTTGGTCCGGCTGATTCTGCGGGCTTTCATATCGACTTTAACTGTTCAAACATCATTATTCAGTACAATTTAAGTATCAATAATGAAGGCGCTTTTATCGAAATATTAGGTAATAACGAAAATAATACTTACCGTTATAATGTCAGTGTTAATGACGGATACAGAGTAAAAGGAACTACCAACAATCCTTATGGTAAAGCCACTCATGATGGTAAAACCTTGTGGTTTAGTGGTTTTGTTGGCATGAAAGGAAATGTCGTCAACCCTAATATTGCACCAAAAAACAACTACATTTATAACAATACCATTTATGTCAGTGAACACATCGCTCAGTTGGCAATTCATAACGAAACTGATGGCGCAGTAATAGCGAATAATATTTTTTACTTTAAAAAGGGCAGTAGAGCCTTAACTGAGGCGAGATATCAACTTGTCGATGGTCTGAATACCACCAAAAATATACAAATGAGTAATAACTTATTTTTAGCCGCGTCTGATTGGCCGTTAACTCATTTAATGCAAGATTCAAATCCTGTTATAGGGGATGTTAACTTCGTTAATGCTGCGGGCTTATCAATTAATGACTATACCCCGCAAAGTCCTGAGTTAATTGCATCTAAGGGGATTGCTATCACTAAGTTGCCGCAAGACCCATTTGGGATCAGCAGTGTTTTTAATGCCGATAAAGTACAGGGACTTTCTGTAGAAACTGATATTTTAGGGAATGTTATTAGTGGTAATACCCATATTGGTGCTATATATGCAGCTGCTGACGGTAACGCCGAAACTGTTTTTGATATTATTCATCAAGAAGATGTTAATCAGTCACAACCACAACAATAAACATGATGTACTACATTTTTTTTATTTCAAAAGTTTTATCAAAATTAGCTATTTTTAACATCCTATCTACTTGATTGTTTTGAGTTGGGAAGACTAAGGATACCTTTCCTTTAATATTATCCACGTATTCCCGTAACAGCAATAACATCCCTAAACCAGAAACGTCAATATGACAGGCACGTCTAAGGTCTACTATGAACTCTGACCCAATGTCTTTTGCTGACTGGTAACATTGTATAAAATCATAAAAATTATCAAACGTGAGTTTATCTGTTATTTTAATTGTAAAAGTACAACTGGTGTTGTTTATATCTAAATTCATATCCAACCTACTACTGTTTCTGACTAAAGGTGTTTTCACTCAAAAAATATGGACATACATATTTACTTACAGTTGAGTTTAATTAAGCTCAGCTTAGTTTGCAATATGATTCTTCATGTTGCGTATGTTGTTGATAATGTTCATTAATGCTGCTAGCGATTATTTTTTTAGTAACAAAAACAAAGACTAATATTTCTTGGTTATTATTTTAATAAGCTACTTTATTTCAGTAATATACCATCGAGCTTCTATTTTGGACTCTATTGTATAATGTGATTTATAAAAACAAATGCCTAAATGAACCATTTTTCTGGGAAGGTGTTTTTTAATGGGTAAAATTACAGTTGGATTGCAAGAAATTGCAAGGGGATGGTTGATAATTTCTTAAATATTCATCTTTGCTGATAGATAAGCAGTGAATCTAATTTTGAACAATTTCGCCAATTGGTGTGTTTTCTTTCTTGGTATAAATTGGCTACTCATGCTAATTGCCCCCACCGACTGACCTAATAGAGCCTAATAAGTCAGTCGTTATTTATATTAAGTAGGGATTAAATAGATAATTAATAATAAACAATACTAATCGATATTATCGATTGTTTCTATCACCTACAGTAGCTTCTAGCATCACAGTAAATTCAACCGGTTTAACACGATAAACGACATGATTACCGGCAAAGGTTTTTATCGTCCAGTTACGTTGCTTAGCACGATGCCAAGAGGGATCTGTTGCTCGCTCTGCTTTTGTCATACCTTCAGGTACAAAGGCAACATAGGTGACATTGAGTTTTTTCGCGTTGGTATTGTTATAAGTTACCGCTTCGGTAAGTGTATTTAATGGCTGGGTAACATCACGTGGAAAAGGTTTACTTTCATCAACCCACGGAAAATAGACTTGACCATTAACCACCTTATGTTTTTGGGTTATTGGTCTTGTGTCCATCATCGACATTCCGTCATCCGGTACCATGGCATCTAAGTAAGTGACATGTTTAATACGCTCAGGAATGCTGTTCATCACTCCTGTGATCACCATGCCACCATAACTGTGGCCAACCAGCACAATATCATCTAACTCTTCAAACAAAACGGTATTAACAATGTCTTGAACATGAGTGGTTAAGTTGATGGTTTCAGTGGCAAGGTGATGTTTTTCACCTAAGCCTGAAAGGGTAGGTCGGTAAACCGTATGGCCATTAGCCGTTAGGTGCTGAGCAACAACTTTCCAATCCCAGCCTCCGCCGGTAGCGCCATGAACGATAACAAAGGTATGCTTGTCATCACTCTTTGAGTTGGGTGTTTGTGTTGTTGAAGTGGCGTAGCTGGCTATATTTATCAATAACAAACTAATCAATAATAGGGTTTTGTTCATAGTTAGCCTTTCTATTTGGGTTAAAAAACGCGTAAATGGTTAAAATTTACGCGTTGTTATTTTTACAAATAAATAAGTTATTAATCAGTTATTAAAACCTTAGTTTGTTATATAACTGAGCAAGTTTAACAGCAGTTTGTCAGCCACCGGATCTTTGCCTAAATGTGGCACTATCCGCATGGTGGATATTAACAAACTACCTTTACCATGTTTAACTTCAGATAAATCAGAGCCAGACCAAACATCTCCGGTTCCTTGGTAGTGACGTTTCATTAATGTCATATCTGGGAAGTTATCATTGGCAATTACCGTTACTATTGGTTTAGCCATCAACTCGACCATAGAGATCTTAGCGCGGACATTTTCATAGACACCTTGCATCGATTTGTTAGATGGAAGACCTTTGAAAATAGGGTGGTTTGCAACGACATGGCTCATTCCCCCCCATAAACCTGTTGAGGCTTTCATTTTCAGATGGATAGGCATGTTCATTGAGAAGCCTTTACCTAATACACCATCTTTCCATTTAGGACCAATATAGGGGAATTGTACGTAGGTTACCTTACCGCCGCGTTTAGCAAAGTCACTGAGTTGTTTATTTAAGGCAACTTGCTGTGGTTGTTTTTTGCTTTTCATTGCAACTAAAACAGGGGTGTTGATGCTCGTTTCACTATTGAATGCAGAAAAACCTATGCCTTGTTTGTTCAAGAACTTTTTAACGTCCCCGGTTTGGTCAATAACAGCGAATTGCTTGATATTGTTTTTGGTATTCAGATTGAAAACATCAAAAGCAAAACTATTGGCAGCAATCGATTCACCTAGAAAATTAGAAACCTCGGCTTTAACAGTAAAGGTTCCTGTTAAGTCTGTTGTTGCTATTTGTTTATCCAGTAACTCTGAAATAGCATGTTTGAAGTCTATATTTGAAGACGTTTGCCAAATGCTTTTCCCTTGCTCATTTTGTACTGATACTTTGAATGACCCTTTAATGTCGGCAAGGTCATTAATGCCTTTAACTGTGATGCGGACATTCTCCCCTTGATAGGCTGAACGAGGAAAAGTTCGAATGGTTAAAATACGCGGTTTATTTGCCATTTGAGTACTGTTATATACCGCTTCTTTAGGATTACGCCAAATATCGAGTAAGCCGGCACCCATCACCCAATCACCACCCGTTAAGGCATGTACACAATAACCGGTGATATTGGCATTAGCGCGAGTTGCTTCAATCATACGAGCATTGGCTTTACCATGTATTTCTTGCTGCTCTTGGTAAAAGTCTTGTGGCGTTGCGTAGATATCACTGAGTTTTGCTGCTAGCACTTCTGATAACTGACTACCTAATTGTTGATGATAACGAGTTGGGGGCGCAAGTGGATTCCCTTCTTTAGCAAAACGAGCATTGACCTTATCAAAGTCAACATAGCTTCCGTAACCCAATTCAGAAACAAAAGAGGTTGCTCCGGTTTTCAAATTATGGCCAATAGGTTTACCTTTAATATTTAATTTTTTACGTTCTTCTGTTGTATAAGACACACCTAAAAACTTATCGTACCAATCGTTGGTAACATTAGGACCAGGATAAGTATGTACATCGTTAAACGGCATGAAGTCACGTTCGTTTGGCAAATAAACTTTGGCGCCAAACGCCCAGCCACCTGACTCATCAAGGATCAAACGAGAGGGATCAATATCTCTAGCCATCATTGAGGTTTCAGCCATCATTTGTTTTAAAACAGGACGACGTACTTCATTATATAATTCCCACATCACGATGCTGGCACGGTTACGATCACGAAGAATGGTTTGTTTTAACTCATTAATCACGCGTCGAGGTAAATCAGGAGTACTGACCGGTAAATCCATACACTCTAGTGCAGGGGAGCCAACCACTAATACGCCCATTTCGTCCGCTAAATCTAGCCATTTTGGCGGAGGAGGACGACGCCATGGGCGGATCATGTTAAAGCCGGCTTCTTTAGCGAGCTTAATCTCTTTACGTGCTAAATCTAAATCAACAGGGGTTGCTATTCCTACCGGGTAGACACCTTCAAGGAACACCGCTTTAACATATATTTCTTCGCCATTTAATTGGAAGCGTTTGTCTTTTATTGAAAATTCACGTAAGCCAAAACGATCAATGACGGTATCACTGACTTTACCTTCGCGTTCAATACTCACCGTCATTTGATAGAGGTTAGGGCTGTCGGGAGACCAGGTTTTTGCATCAGGAATATCAATGCTTTCAACGAGTTTGTTTTGACCCGCTTGAAAGTTATAAGTGATTTGTTTATTGACCACGACTTTATTGCTTGCGACTTCAGTAATGCTAAAATTGACCTTGTCTTGGCTAGAAAACTCGCCAAAATTGGTACTCGATAGGGTGACTTTAGCTTGGCTAGCTTGATAATTAGGCTCAATATAAATATCTTTAATATAGTGTTTGTCGGTAGCGACTAAGCGCACTGATTGCCATATGCCACCACTAATGCCACCACGCCATTGTGGTGTTTCCATGGCGCCAATACCATCAATGACCTTGTCTGTGTCTAATAATATAGGACCAAGCACACGTAAAGTGATGACGTTCTCTTTGTCAAAATTCAACATGGAATCAATGCGAAAACTGAACGGGGTAAAGCCACCTTCATGAACACCTACCACATGGTCATTGAGATAAACTTCGGCACGGTAATTAACGGCATCAAATGAAACATGGCTGATTTTATCTTGCCAGGCTTTTGGGGCGTTAAAACTGCGACGATAAACGGCAACACCTTCGTAATCTTTTTCTTCCAGTTCCCAAACACTGGGAACTTGTATGTCGCGAATATTACTTTGCGCGAGAAAGTTTTCATTCTTATAGAGCTTTTGTGCTCTTGATTTATTTTCTTTATCAAAAATAATTTGCCATGTACCGTCAAGTGATACCGTGTCTTGATGCTTTTGTTGACCATTAACTGCGCTGCTAAATACGGTTACAAGCATTAACATCGACAGATTTTTAAGGAGGTTTTTCACAGGGATTAATCCTTTGAATAATACTAATTTCAATAACAAAAACGGCTTGATTTGCAATATATTGTAGGTCAGAATTTATTCTGAAACTTGTTAGGCTAAAGCCCAACCTACAACAATTTCATTCTGAGCCATTCAATCGGCAATAATTAAATGGAACATAACTATTTAGTCATTTACCAGCACAGAGACACGCTTTAAAGTCATGTATTCCTCTAAGCTATAATGAGAGCAATCTTTACCAACACCACTTTGTTTTAGACCGCCGTGGGGCAATGACACATCATAATGCACTTCATTGATACAAACACTACCCGCTTGAATTTGACTGGCAGCTTGCAAACCTCGTTGCAAGTTGGTGGTATAAACGTAAGCCGCTAAGCCAAATTCGGTATCATTTGCCATGGCGATAACATCATCTTGGTCAGTGAACTTTATCACCGCGAGTACAGGACCAAAAACCTCATCACAGGCGAGTGACATGCTTTGATCAACATCCGCTAAAATGGTTGGCTCAAAATAATAACCGGTTGCTTGGCTAGTAGGAATATTACCACCAAGCACAATACGTGCGCCATTGGCTACGGCTTGCTCTACTGTGGTCAATACTCTGTCACGCGCTTGCGCGGTTAACATCGGTCCCATTAAGCGTCCTTCACCTCGACCAGCCCCTAATACTATCCCTTGAGTATGCTCTTTGGCTTGGCTTAAAAAGCTCTCATAAACAGACTCGTGAACAAAACAGCGATTTGGAGATACACAAACTTGTCCAGAATTAGCAAATTTTAAATCAACAATACTTTGCGCGGCTTTTGTGATGTCGGCATCGTCATAAACGACGACCGGAGAATTCCCACCAAGTTCTACCGAAAAATGCTTAACGTTACTGCAAGCGGTTCTCATGGTATCTACGCCAGCTTTTGTTGAGCCAATCATGGTAAACAAGGAGGTTTTATCAGAGGTCAATAATGGATCGGTTATATCATAGCGATC
>MAAC01015554.1_pt1 | contig 10262 bp, 12 predicted proteins | sample 1115981 | NCBI WGS metagenome assembly MAAC01 (sample SAMN04961126, study PRJNA320927) | seawater metagenome | isolation source: sample BD02T64 sea water enriched with oil for 64 days | place: USA:Gulf of Mexico | collected 2013-07-27 | reverse complement strand
TCTAAAATTTGTAGCATTCTATATTCTGCTCTGGTTTCTAATTGTGGGCCTACAACACTTGTGTAAACTCCTTCATGCAATTCTATGTCGTTCTGTATGGCAATTGCTTTCAGTTGGGTGTTTATTTTTTTCGAATACGGTTCTAGCATATCGGCAAAAATATTTCCAAAGTCATTAGCACCTTTAAAAGCTAATGGAGACCCTCCTTGTAAATTGATATGGTCATCAATCAACATCAAGTCTCCTTTTTTATAATTTAAATTGATAGCTCCGGCGGCATTAGAAACTAATAACGTTTTTATACCTAACCCATGCATCGTTCTGATTCCGTAGGTTACTTCCCAAAGATTATAACCTTCATATACATGAAAACGACCCGCCATTACAAGCACTTTTTTGCCAGATAAGGTTCCGTAAATTAATTTACCAGAATGAAACTCAACCGTAGCTTGTGGGAAATTTGGAATGTCTGAATAGGCAATTTCTTTTTCAATTTCGATTTCATCAACCAGTTTTCCTAAACCAGTTCCTAATACAATTCCGATTTCAGGTTGTGTAATTCCGTTAGCTCTTAGGTAGTCTGTAGTTTCTTGTAAGTCAATTTGTTTTTTCATAGGTATGATGAACTTATTTCAGTATTGTTTTTGAGGCAATGATTTGTTGAATTTTGGGATTCTTTTTATAGAAATCTGAAGCAATTAAATCTTCAAAAGTATCAATGTCATTTAATGTTTCAATAAAACCAATAGATTGCTGTTGCTCTTTTAACTGGGCCAAAGTTACTGTTAATAATTCTGATTGACTCCAAGGTTTATTCTCAAAAATTGAAGCATTCATTTTAGACATTCCAACTAAGTAATATCCACCATCTTCAGCAGGGCCAAAAACAACATCATTGTTTTGTAAAGTATCAAAACCGCTGTCAATAATTTCTTTAGAAATATTGGGTAAATCTGAACCAATTAAAATGATATTGTCATAGTCTTGGTTAAAACCATCTTGAAAGGCATTGCGCATTCTAATTCCTAAATCTTCGCCTTCTTGGACAAACTTTTTATCACCTTCCCATTTAGATGGAATAATGACATCAGAAAAATAAATATGTCTGGTAACGTCTACTTTTTGAGATGCGTTTTCTGTGATTGAAAACAACTCATAATAAATATTAAAAGCACCAACATCGCCAATGGTTTTTGCCAAGCGTGTTTTTACTTTTCCAAGAATGATGTTCTTAACAAATACTATAAGTAGATTGTTCTCTTTTCTCTTTTCTCTTTTCTCCATTCTATTTATAAACTCTAATTCCTTTTTTTAACCATAGACTCCATTCTTTGCTAAACGTATGTACTTTTTCTGTTGGATTATTTAATGAATCTACTACGATATTCTGTTTGTTTTTCCACTCGAAAATTCCACCAAATAAATTGAATACATTTTTATATCCTGCTTTTTGAAGCTTTTCAGCAATATCTTCAGAACGAATTCCGATAGAACAATACACTACAATCATTGTGTTTTTGTCTGCTAATTTTGATGTCGTTTTTTCTAAATCGAAATAATCATAACCCACATGAATGGCATTTTTAAGATGACTTACCTTGAATTCTTTCAATTCTCTGGCGTCTAATAACACAGAATTTGGATTCGCTTTTGTCATTTCTACAGATGCGTAGGCAACACTTTCTGTATTGTGTTTTTTCAATAGCTTTTTGATAGATTGTCCGTTTAAAGAAATCGAAAATAAAATTACAAGTATGTGAAAAAGTTTTTTCATACTTAAGCAACAACTCCCTGACAGCTACTTCCTGCACCAGCAGTACAGCCGTAACAATGTTGGTTGATAATGATATTTCTGTTTTGTAACAACTCCTCATTATATTCAGAAATGTGTTTTACCTTGCTGTTTACCTTTAAGTTTAGCATCTGATTGAAATCACAGTCAAACAACCAGCCATCCCAACTTATAGAAATAGTATTGGTACACATTACATTTTCTACTGCTGTTGGGTTATAGGCCTCTACCAAAGCATACATATAATCCTCGTAGTTTTCTGAAGCGATTAAATAATCTAAAAATCGACTGATTGGTAAATTGGTAATGGCAAAGAGACTATTGAAATTAATATTGAAATCGTTCTTTAAAGCCTTTTTAAAATCGTTTTCTAGTGCCATTTGATCTCCAGGTAAAAATGCTCCTGATGGATTGTACACCAAGTCTAATTTCAAATCAGAACCTTCCATTCCATACCCAACATCATTTAGCATTTGCAATGCTTTGATTGATTTATCAAAAACACCATCACCACGTTGTTTATCTGTTTTTCCACGTGTCCAATGAGGCATTGAAGAAACTACATGTACATTGTGTTTTTTAAAGAATTCTGGCAAATCGTGGTATTTTTTATTTGCTCTAATAATTGTTAAGTTAGAGCGAACAATAAAATCTTTAATTCCTGCTTTTGAAGCTTCGGCTACAAACCATCTAAAATTAGGGTTCATTTCTGGAGCACCACCCGTTAAATCTAAGGTATGCGCTTCCGTTTTTTTAATCACATCCAAACACTGATTCATGGTTTCAGTAGTCATGATTTCTTTACGGTCTGGACCAGCATCTACATGACAATGTGCGCACACTTGATTACACATATATCCTAAGTTGATTTGTAGGATTTCTAGTTTTTTAGGACGTAGTGGAAACTGATTTGTTTCTTTTATTTTGTTTGCAAAAGTAGGCAGCTCATCTTTAAAAATTCCGTTAGATAGAATTTCTAATTGACGTTGCGTATTTGCTAAATCGTTATTTCTTGCTTGAAGAGATTTCTTCATTTTACATTTCTAATTTATCGACTTTATTCATCATTTGAACTCCATGCACTAAAGTAGCTCCGCTTTTTATGGCAGCTCCCACATGAATAGCTTCCATCATTTGGTCTTTGGTAATTCCTCGTTGCAATCCATCTTTTGTGTAGGCATCAATGCAATAAGGACACTGTTCTGTATGCGCTACTGCTAGTGCAATCAACGATTTTTCTCTGGCTGTTAAAGCACCTTCTTCAAATACTTTTCCATAATAATCAAAGAATTTATTTCCTAGTTCTTCGCTCCATTCTGTAATCTTTCCAAACTTTCTTAAATCTGCTGGATCGTAATATGTTTTTGACATCTGTGTTGTATTTTTCTTAAAAAATAAAGATACTATTTACCATTTAAACTCCAGTCATATTCTAGGTGTCTAATCTTGGCTTTCTTGTTAATTTTTGTAGTAGAATACCTGTTTAAGAATTCAATTAAAGAACCTTCTTTTGTAAAGTCTCCTTTAAACCAATCAAATATTTTCGAAATCTGAATTTTCTTTTGGGTGATTTTATTTCTTGTTGTGTCATTAACAAAAAGCTTCATTAATCGCTCAAGTTCGTTTTCTATATTTGCTTCTGTAAAAGCAAAATTCCCTAATTGAGGGCAAGAGCCCGATGCGCAATTTACACCTACATGAATTCGTGGGTCGTTAAAGTCTTTACGTAGAATTTCGTGTTCAATAGTGTTCAACGTGTACTTTTTACCACCAACTACTGCAAAAGGAATATTCCATGCATCTTTCCCTTTTTTCTTAATCTTTAGAATGCTTTTTAAAGGGTAATTCTCCAAAATCAATTTTAGAGTATATGCATTGTAAGCGTTAATCCAGAACGCTTTTGTTTTATTTGTTGACCAATCTTTAGCAGGCGTAACTTTTTCTAAATACGTAATATATGTAGCTAATTTTGATGCGTCAGTTTTAAAATTTTTATAAGCTACATTTCCATTTGCATCAACATGTTTTTGTAACAGTGCATTATAAGTTTCAGTTTGTGCTTGTATAGTAAAGACAAATAAAAAGAGAATGGCAAAAGTAAAAAGTGGTTTCATCTAGTTTGTTTTTGATGAAAATTTAGACGTTGTCGTTTCTGATAGTTTACAAAGAAAATGTTAAAAAATCAATCAGTAATTTCTTCTCCAACTTTAAGGTAGAATTTCTTTCTAAACCAATATACAATTAGATATAAAAGAGGTGTGTCTAAAGCGGCAATAATCACTTTGAATAAGAAGCCGCTGATTAATAAACCACCAAATATTTCCCAAGGCAGCACATTAAATGAGCACAATAAAAACAAGACAGTAAAGGTGTCTATAAATTGAGAAGTAAATGTGGAGAAGTTGTTACGTAGCCATAAATGTTTTCCGTTGGTTTTTCTTTTCCAAAAGTGAAAAATTCGAATATCAATAAATTGAGCAGCTAAATATGCCATCATTGATGCTAACACAGCAAGAGGAGACAATCCAAAGACATCTGAAAAAACAGCATCTTTTATAGGAGAATTTGAAATTGCTGGAGCTACATCAGATACTAAAATTATCAACATAGAAAAGAAGGATGCAAAAATACCAGCAATTACTACTTGATTGGCTTTTTTCTTACCATAGATTTCTGATAAAATATCTGTAATTAAGAAGGTAATTGGATAGGGTAAAATTCCAACAGAAATTTCAAACCGATACAACCCAAAAGGTTCCCAGTAAAAGAATTTTTGAAAAATTAAGTTAGAGGTCACTAAGGATGCAATAAATAACGCGGCTAAAACTAAATAGATTAACTGCGCAGAAGATTTTTGATTGGCTGTCATATAACGAAGTTAGTAATTTCTTGTGGTTTTAAAAATTTGTATGTTTGCACCAACAAACAATTAAGAAAATAGAATACAATGAAAGCATATATTTTTCCAGGTCAAGGAGCGCAATTCACAGGAATGGGATTGGATTTGTACGAGAACTCTAAAGTGGCTCAAGATTTATTTGAAAAAGCAAATGAAATTTTAGGTTTTAGTATTACAGATGTAATGTTTGAAGGAACTGCAGAAGAACTAAAACAAACCAAAGTAACACAACCGGCTATCTTTTTACATTCGGTAATTTTAGCGAAAGTTTTAGGTGATTCTTTTCAACCAGAAATGGTAGCAGGACACTCTTTAGGAGAATTGTCTGCATTGGTTGCAAACGGCGTATTGTCTTTTGAAGATGGGTTGACCTTAGTTTCTAAAAGAGCAATGGCAATGCAAAAAGCCTGCGAAATTACGCCTTCTACAATGGCAGCAGTGTTGGGATTAGAAGACAAAGTAGTTGAAGATACTTTAGCAGAAATTGATGGTGTAGTAGTAGCAGCAAATTATAATTGTCCAGGTCAACTTGTGATTTCTGGAGAAGTTTCTGCAATAGAAAAAGCCTGTGCCATTTTAACTGAAAAAGGAGCAAGAAGAGCGTTGGTTTTACCTGTTGGTGGTGCATTTCATTCACCAATGATGGAGCCAGCAAGAGAAGAATTAGCTGCAGCAATTGAAGCGACAACATTTAGTGAGCCAACCTGTGCCGTGTATCAGAATGTGCCTGCAAAAGCAGTAACTGATTCTGAAGAAATAAAGAAAAACTTAATAGCACAATTAACTGCACCAGTTAAATGGACGCAATGTGTACAATCTATGATTGCAGATGGAGGAACTGAATTTATTGAAGTTGGTCCAGGAAAAGTATTACAAGGATTGATGCGCAAAATAGATAGAAGCGTAGCTGCAAGTGGAGCTAGCTTAGAAGCATAGTTTAGTAATGATATTGTATAAAAAAGCCGCTCGTTTGAGCGGCTTTTTTTATTTAAAAAAATGAAGAAGAAATTTTAAGTTTTTTTTAAAAAACCAGTTGTTTGCTGGAATGTATTTTCCTTTTAGCTCGGGTGATTTTACCTGTTTAAAAAAACAGGGAGTTATACGCTGTATTAAATTAATATATTAAAGGATATTGATGGGTATGAAATAATTCATGCTAATCAAAAACAAAGAAATGGGAAGTAACAAAGAGAATGCTGCTATAGAGGTAGCAGTAAATATTTTAAAAACAGGGAATGAAAGTTTTGTTGAAAATGTGTCAGCTGATAGAGTATTGCAAACTCAGGTTAAAAAATCCTCATTAGGTCAAACTCCATTTGCAGCCGTGCTAAGTTGTATTGATTCAAGAGTACCCGTAGAAACTATCTTTGATATAGGTATTGGAGATATATTTAGCTTTCGTGCTGCAGGTAATTTTGTTGATCAAAAAATTGAAGAAAATAATAATATTTTAGGGAGTTTAGAATTTGCGAAAATGTCAGGGGTACAATTGATTCTTGTGTTAGGTCATACAGGTTGTGGTGCTGTTCAAGCTGCTATTGCTGGAGATCCAACTGAATGTAAACAAACAAATATAATGGTTGGAAGGCTTCAAAATAATATATCAACTACTGATGAAAATGAAGCAATAAGAGAAAATGTAAAGAATACGATTAAACATATTAGAAAACTCAGTGATTGTTTGAGAGATTTTGAAATACTAGGAGGTGTTTATAATATTTCAACTGGCGAAGTAGAATTTATATAATAACATAAAAAAAGCCGACTCAATGAGTCGGCTTTTTTATTGTTTGGTTGCATTCTTAAGAAATGTGATTTTCATTTGAAATGAGACTATCAATTTCAATATATTTGTTCTTCATTGTACTCAACGCAAATGCAGCGGCAGAGACTCCAAAAACAGCGTAGTCCAAGGCAGGTTTTATTCCGAAAGCAAGGGTCATGCTTAGTCCAAAAATCAACAATAAAACTCCACTTAGTTTAGCTGTCAATTCTGTTTTGAATCCGATTAATAAATTAATAGCAAAAACAATTTCTAAAGTAGTTGCTAAGATTGCTATTGCTGGTATAATTGTTTCTGGAAGCCATGCGTTCATTTGTTGGGTATAGGCTACAAATGCGTTCCAGTTTCCCCAAGCAGCGATTTCTTTGGAGTACAAACCAAATCGGTCGGCAACAGCAGATAAAAAGCCAATTGCAATTGACAATCGTAAAAATAATTTGATGTATTTAGTGTTCATTTTCTGCGATTTTATAGTTGCCGGGAGTGAATTCAAAAGATTTCATTAAGCGATTCCAGGTGTTAATTTGAGCAATAGATAGGGTTAAATGACTAATTTCTTCTTTGTTAAAATAAACATTCAGTTCCGTAAATAATTGAGCTGTTATTGGTTCAGTATTCAGTAGCGTAAGTGCATCGGTAAAAGCTAAAACTGCTTGTTCTTTTTGGGTGAAATACGGGGTGCTTTTCCAAATACTAATTGCATGTATTCTTAGTTCAGTTTCGCCAGTGTGTTTTAACTCTTTCGCGTGCATGTCTACACAATAGGCACAGCCATTTAATATGGATGCTCTGTAGCGTAACAATTCTAGTAGTTGCAAGCTTAATGAAGAATTGTTAATATAGTTCTCTACAGTCATTACTGTATCAAACATTCCTTTTGGCACTTCGTTGTATGAAATTCGTTCCATGATTTTGTTTTTTGTGTACAACAAAATTAAGTTTCAAAAGAACAGTTTTACTTAAGGTATCTTAAGAACGTGTTTTTTATAAGTTTTTTCTGATTTCACTTAAATACTCTGGTGTAATATCTAAATAAGAAGCAATCATATACATAGGTACGCGTTGTAGAAAATCAGGAATGTCTCTTTGTAAAGTTAAGAAGCGTTCTTTACTACTGAGTTTCATGTAAAACTCGTTTTTACGTTGAATCGCAACTAGCGTGTTTTCTGCAATAATTCTAAAAAGGCGTTCTAGTTTTGGGATTTCTATAAACGCTTTTTCTAAGTTGTCTTTGCTAATTGATAGGATGGTTGATTTTTCTAAGGTATCAATTGTAAAGCTCGAAGGCGTTTCTCTTACATAGCTTTCCAAATTGGTTATCCACCAGTTTTCAATAGCAAATTGTATGATTTTATCAGTCCCTTTTTCACTAATATAATGAGCTCTTAATAAGCCATCAATGATAAAATACTGCTGCTTGCAAACTTGATTCGTTTCTAATAGAATTTCTTTTTTTGAGTATGATTTTATTGCTAGATATTTGAGAAATGAGTCCGTTTCATCATCAGAAAAAGGAATGTACCTGTTGATATAGAATTTTAGTTGGTTTTTTATTTTAGATACTGGAATCATTTATTGTTTTAACTGCCATTTCCATGCAGAATCTAACGCTTCATCTAAGTCTTTTTCTGTTTTCCAATTCAGTTCTTTATTGGCAATTGTTGTATCTGCATAGGCGGCAGTAATATCGCCTTCACGTCTACCAACAATCTTATAATTCAATGATTTTCCAGATGCTTTTTCAAAGGCTTTGATAACTTCTAATACAGAACTTCCGGTTCCGGTACCAACATTAAAAAACTCGAAGTTTGTCTTATTGTTTTTGTCGATTAAGCGTTGTAATGCAGCGATATGTGCTTTGGCTAAGTCTACTACATGAATATAGTCTCTAACTGCTGTTCCGTCAACTGTTGGGTAATCATCTCCAAAAACAGACAATTCTTTTCTAATCCCCATAGCGGTTTGAGTGATGAACGGAATTAAATTTTGTGGAACTCCTAATGGTAATTCGCCAATTTTAATACTCTTATGCGCGCCAATCGGATTGAAATATCGCAGCGCAATGGCATTCATATTATATGCTTTACAGCTTTCTTTGATGATTTCTTCTCCTATTTGTTTGGTGTTTCCATAAGGAGATTCAGCTGGTTTGGTTGGTGCATTTTCTGTAATAGGCAATTCGTCTGCTTGACCGTAAACAGTACAAGAAGAACTGAAAATAAAATTGTCAATATTCCGATCTTTCATTTCCTGTAAAAGATATACCAAGCTTCCAATATTGTTTTCGTAATAGTCTAAAGGTTTTGCAACACTTTCTCCAACTGCTTTAAAAGCTGCAAAATGAATAATTCCATCGACTGTATTGTTTTCGAAAAAAGCATGCACATCATTTTTGATTCTTAAATCTATTTGATAAAAGGCAGGTTTTATTCCTGAAATAGCAGTAATGTTTTCTAAAACATCTATGGATGTATTTGATAAATCATCAACAATAACAACTTCAAATCCTGAGTTTTGCAACTCAACAACGGTGTGTGATCCTATAAAGCCTAATCCTCCGGTAACTAATATTCTTTTCATAAAAATGTACTCTATTGATGCTTTGTATTCTTTGCTAAAATAAAAAAGCTCAGTTAAAAAACTGAGCTTTTGTTATTATTTTATCCTATAAAATCTAAAACCGTTTTGGTAATAAATTCTAGTTGATCTTCTTCTAGTTCTGTATGCATTGGTAAAGAGATTACCGTATCAATTAATTGATTGGTTACTGTAAAATCGTCTTCATTGTAACGCGTGTCTTTATAGGCTTTTTGAGCATGTAAAGGAACTGGGTAATAAATGGCATTCGGAATGTTGTTGTCTAACAAATGTTGGTGTAATTCGTTCCGTTTTCCGTTTGTAATCTGTAATGTATATTGATGAAAAACATGGGTTGAAAAGTCACTAGTAACTGGTGTAATGATATTATGATTGCTAGCAAAAGCAGTTGAATAATAGTCTGCAGCTTTTCTACGAGCATCACAATAGCTATCTAATAAAGGTAGTTTTGTTTTTAAAACTGCCGCCTGAATAGAATCTAAACGAGAGTTAACTCCAACAACATCATGATAATAGCGTTTGTACATTCCATGGTTTACCATTCCTCTTATGATGTGTGCTAAATCATCGTCATTGGTAAAGATTGCCCCTCCATCACCATAACATCCTAAGTTTTTAGAAGGAAAGAAAGATGTTCCAGATTTTTTTGTGGTTCCGTCAGAAAAGGTATAATCTGCTCCAATTGCTTGTGCATTGTCTTCAATAACAAATAAATTATGTGCTTTAGCAATTTCCATTACAGCTTCCATATTGGCACATTGTCCAAATAAATGTACAGGCACAATGGCTTTTGTTTTTGGAGTGATTGCTTTTTTCAAAGCATCAATATCCATGTTAAAAGTATCTGCTTCAACATCTACCAAAACAGGAGTTAATTTTAACAATCCAATAACTTCTACAGTTGCAGCGAATGTGAAATCTGCAGTAATTACTTCATCACCTTGTTCAAGACCTAAACCCATCATGGCAATTTGCAAAGCATCTGTTCCGTTTGCACACGGAATTACATGTTTTACATTTAAATATTTTTCTAAATCTGCTTGAAATTCTTTAACGTAAGGACCGTTTATGTATGCTGCTGAATTCAATACTTCAAAAATAGAAGCGTCAACAGTTTCTTTGATATGTTTGTATTGACCAGGAAGGTCAACCATTTGAATTTTTTTCATGAAATGAAATTTTTTGTCTCT
>MAAC01020215.1_pt1 | contig 10263 bp, 9 predicted proteins | sample 1115981 | NCBI WGS metagenome assembly MAAC01 (sample SAMN04961126, study PRJNA320927) | seawater metagenome | isolation source: sample BD02T64 sea water enriched with oil for 64 days | place: USA:Gulf of Mexico | collected 2013-07-27 | reverse complement strand
GGGCTGGTTTAGAAACGTTTTATGCTGCGTTATTGATTTTGACAAGGGAATAACCATTCTCTTCAATCAATGCCTTGCCTAAATACGTTTCTAATTCCAGCTGAATCCTGCATCTTGAGGTGGTTTGGGTATATGAGTATAATAAGCAACATCTTGCTCCTTAATATATTCAAATTTTTATGAAAAACATTGCTGTTTGTTGCGCTATTTTATTGCTGTTAACTGCTTGTTCTACCTCCTCAACGGGGCGGAATCAGGTTTCTTTATATTCTGATGCTGAGTTAAATAATATGGGCTCAGTCTCGTTTGAGCAAATGAAAAAAGAAATAGCCATTAGCACTGATATTGATACTAACGCTTTTGTTCATTGTGTTGCTGATGCTATCACTGACAATGTGCCAACGTCAGCGCATAAAGGTGAATGGGAAGTTGTTGTCTTTGATTCTGAGCAAATCAATGCTTTTGCTTTACCCGGAGGTAAAATAGGCGTTTACACGGGGATTTTAAATGTCACCGAAGATCAACATCAACTAGCAGCCATTATTGGTCATGAAGTAGGGCATGTGCTGGAGCGTCACTCGAATGAACGTTTATCAGCCAACAAACTATCAAATGTTGGTTTAATGGTGGCGACCATAGCCTTAGGCGCCAGTGATGTTGAAAATAAAGGTTTGTGGGTTGCAGGTTTAGGCGTTGGCGTACAATATGGACTTATTATGCCGTATAGCCGAGCCCATGAAAGTGAAGCTGATATTATTGGTCAAGAATTAATGGCTAGGTCTGGTTTTCAGCCTGAAGCTAGCATTAAATTATGGCAGAACATGTCAAAGCTAAGCAAAGATGCACCGCCGGAGTTTATGTCAACACATCCAGCTAATGACACACGCATTAAACAGTTGAATAAGCACTTAGCCATTTCAAAAACGGCTTATGTGACCAGAAAACAGCAGGGCAATATGCCGCAGTGCGTTAAACCCAATATTATCCCTGCACCGCCAGCGAGCAAAAAGAAATAGGTAACTGTTCACCACCGAAGCGCGATGCTTCACAGAGGGCTCTTCGAGCCTACACCGAGGCTTTGTTATCTTTGTTAGTCTCGGTGTAGTGCGCAGCACCTCGTTATTCTCTGTGGTAAATTTTTCTAAGCTAATAAATACAAAGAAATAAAGTAACGGTTCACCACCGAGGCGCGATGCTTCACAGGGGGCTCTTCAAGCCTACACAGAGGTTTTGTTATCTTTGTTAGTTTCGGTGCTCTCTGTGGTAAATATTTATAAACAAATAAATACAAAAATAGTAAAGCTGGTATTACGGATGCAATTTAAAGTTTAACCAGTCATTTTCTTGTTTTTCAAAACAGATCCTATCGTGTAAACGGCTTGCTCGACCTTGCCAAAATTCGATATAAGTAGGCTTCACTCGCCATCCCCCCCAAAATTCAGGATGAGGCACTTCGCCTTGGCTGTATTTGTCACTGAAATGTGACATGCGCTCTTTTAGTTCATTGTCATGTTGCAATTTTTGGCTTTGCTTTGAAGCCCATGCGCCTACTTGGCTGCCATGATCTCGGCTGTGAAAGTAGTCAGCAGACTCTTGCAGGCTTACTTTTTCAACAGTGCCTTCTATTCGTATTTGTCGTTGTAAAACACTCCAGTGAAACAATAAGGCGACCTTGCTATTTTCGGTTAATTCATGACTTTTTCGGCTGCCATAATTGGTAAAAAATACGAAGCCTTGTTCATCAAAGTTTTTCAATAGCACCATACGAGAGCTAGGCTGTCCATCACTGTTACAACTACTTACCGACATTGCTTCGGGTAGTAAAATACCAGACTTGTTTGCATCTTCAAACCACTGCTTAAATAACGGTAACGGTGTTGAATTAGAAGGGATTTCTGGCAAGGGAAGGGCAACACCTTGACCAAAAGTAAATAAGCAGCGAAGTTTTTCAAATAAAGTCATAGTAGGTAATTTAAAACAACAGAAGAATGTATAGCGGTATATTATCAGTATCTTAGTGAAATAGAAGTGATAGTTATCAATACAGACACCTGTAACTATCACTTAAATACTATTAGTGATGATTATTCATATAATCTAAGGTTAAATTAGATAATAATTTAACGCCTAGTTTCATACCACTCTCATCAATTTGAAATTCAGGGGTATGGTGATCGGGGGCTTTAGAGGCGGGCATATCTTTTGCGCGTCCTCCAACAAATAAATATAAACCGGGCACCTTTTCTTGGAAGAATGAGAAATCTTCTGCACCAGTCACAGGGTTGGTTACTTGAGTATTTTCAACGCCAGCGGTTGCTTGTAATACTGGGAGCATTTCAGCCATTAACTTTTCATTGTTGAAGGTAATTGGGTAGCTGTAATCAAGGGGCAAAGTAACAATTGCTTGTGCATTCATACTTTTAGCAATACTAGTGGCTTTATTATGCACTGATTGGTGAATATGCTTTCTGATATCAGGGTTTAGTGTACGAATTGTGCCTACTAGCTCAACTTTGTTTGGAATAATATTTGAGCGTGTTCCGCCGTGTATCATGCCAACGGTAACAACGGCAGCACTGTCTATTAATTCAACTTCACGGCTAACAATGGTTTGTAAACCCATTATGATTTGTGCCGAAGTGACAATAGGGTCAACACTATTCCATGGATAAGCACCGTGCGATTGCTTGCCTTTGATCACTATTTTAAACGGATCAACAGCAGCCATAATACCACCTGAACGATAATGTACAGTGCCTACTTCTTTATTTGAGCTGATATGTAAACCAAAAATAACGTCAACATTAGGCGCTGATAACACTCCCTCTTTTACCATTACCTCTGCACCACCCATTTCACCTTCAGGTGCGCCTTCTTCGGCAGGCTGAAATATAAACTTTACTTTGCCATGCAATTTATCTTTCATTGACGTTAATATTTTTGCCGCCCCCATTAACATAGCAATATGAGTATCGTGTCCACAAGCATGCATGACACCAACACTTTGATTGTTATAAGTAGACTTTACGGTTGAAGCGAAGGGTAAATTTACATTTTCTGTCACTGGTAAACCGTCAATATCGGCACGTAGCGCGACAACAGGCCCAGGTTTTCCTGAGTCTAAAATAGCAACAACGCCCGTTTTAGCTATACCTGTTTTGACTTCAAGCCCTAATGACTCAAGGTAAGTGGCAATAGTTTTAGCTGTTTCAAATTCTCTATTAGATAATTCAGGATACTGATGAAAGTGACGACGCCATTTAATAACATCAGCTTCAATTTGGCTAGCAAGAGTGGCTACATTGGCATTATTAGCGAGCTCTTTGGCTTGAATGTGTTGACTGATACTTGATACTAATAGCAGAGAAAATAATGCTTTGGCGACTAGACCATACTTTTTTTGTTTGGCTTGATTTAATTTTGTCATTATTTAGGCTTTTATTGTTATTGAACTTATGCGTAGCTAAACCATACTTTATTTGTTCAATAAACACGAATCATAGTTGCGAGAAAATTTTCAATGCTACCAGTCATCCTCATCATCAAGCAATTCCTTAAGCCGCTTTTTCTCGATGAGTTCATCAATGCGTTTTCGAGCCAATAAGTTTTTTTGTGCCTGAATTTGCGCTTCCTTGTCAGCAAGTTCATTCGCTTCAATACTCATTGCTTGTTCGCCTTCATTTTCGCCTTCATTAATGTCATCTAAAAAATCGTCATTGCTTATCATCAGCTTCGCTCACTAAAAATATGGATTATTTAAATCTGTTATTTAAACAATATATTAATCAACATAGGCAAGGAATAGCGCATTTTCAATAATTTTTTCTACTTTCTAATAAGATTGCTTGTTAAACTCTTGTCTTATAAAGAGTTAAATTATTAGCAGCAGTTATCATGAAAAATGAACTATTTATTGAATGGTTACAAGGTTTTCAACAACAAGCATTAGCGCTCAATGAGCGCCGTTTAGTTGTGCTTGTGGGTGATGAACTTTGGGCACATTCACTGTTAAAGTCTGCTGATGTTCTAGAAAATAAGCACAATGCAAAAACGCGCTGTTTTATTTATGGTGACAGCGAGGTTATTCACCCTAATGTCTCTTTACCGCGTTTTCGAGATAAGCTCGGCAGTGAAAGTGATTATGTGGTTTTTGCTCATAGCCAATACTCTATTGATGCATTAGCAGCACTATCGGGCACTTTAGTGGCTGGAGGCGTGCTTTTCTTATTTGTTAGCGATTATGACAAGCTTGAAGAAAGCCTGTTTTTCAAACGCTTTTTAAGTGTTGTTAACCGCATGTCAGCACATGTTGTGCTTGAACAAAAAACCTTTTCTTTACCAGCTTTACCTGTTTTAGCAAGCGTTGAAAGCGTTAGTAAAGAGACTGACACTGACCTTAACACTGAGAGAGTCGCGCTTGACTATGCTTGTGTTACTCAAGAGCAAGTGACTGCGGTTGATGCCATCATAAAAGTTGTTACGGGTAAGCGAAAAAGGCCGTTAGTGTTAACTGCAGATAGAGGACGAGGAAAATCATCAGCACTAGCGCTTGCCAGCACACAGCTACTTAAGTCGGCCAAAAAAGATAACCCTGTGCATATTGTTGTGACCGCTGCTGATATTAATTCTTTACAGGTTTTCTTTAAACAACTTCAAAAAAGTTTACCCACGGGAATTTGGCAAAATAATTGTTTTACTAGCAATAATGGCTGTGTTGAGTTTATTACTGTTGAGCAACTACTTAAACAGCACACCAAAGCCAGTTTGGTTTTGGTTGATGAGGCCGCAGGTATTCCTGTTTACCTGCTTGAGCAACTGGTAAAAAATTATCACCGTATGGTTTTTGCCAGCACAGTACATGGTTATGAGGGGGCAGGGCGCGGCTTTACCTTAAAGTTTCAACAAAAATTGACTCAGCTTTGCCCCCATTGGCATAGTTTGCATATTCACCAACCTATACGTTATCGCGCCAATGATCCGCTTGAGCAATTAATCTTTGACGCTTGCTTACTTAATGCTGAGCTTGACGATTTAGCTCAGCACTTGGCTGAGCCAGCCAATTCATCATCTGTTGAGGCGGATACTAGTACTAATTTTAATGTTAATGCGTTGGCGTTTAAACATTTTACGGCAAAAGCATTGGCAGAAGATGAAGCTTTATTAGCACAGGTGGTTTCGGTGTTGGTAACCGCTCACTACCAAACTAAGCCAGGTGATGTAAAAATGTTGCTTGATAATTCTCGTATGCAATTACTGTGTTTATTGTCTGATATTAATAACAAGCAGCGGGTGGTTGCTGTGGCTATGTTAATAAGTGAAGGAAGAACAGACATTGAGCCGATAAGCAGTAGCGATATAATGGCGATAAAACATGCGCAAAGACGGCTAAGTAATCACTTTACCCCGCAGTCTTTACTGACACAATGTGGCGTTGAGCAGGCTTTTGATTTTCATTATTTACGAGTGATGCGTATCGCGGTTCATGTGCAGTTACAACAGCGCGGCATTGGTTCGTATTTTTTAACAGAAATTAATCATTTTGCTCAAACTCAAGGAGCTGATTTTCTTGCCTCAAGTTTTGGCGCAACTCAGCCTTTGTTGGCTTTTTGGTTGCAACAAGGTTATCAGATGGCGCGACTTGGCTTTACAAAAGACAAGGCTAGTGGTGAGCACTCTGCCTTAGTATTAAATGCGCTAAGTGATAAAGCATTAAAGCTTGAAGCAGTAACAAAGCATGAATTTTATCGAAGCTTTGATCATTTACTTAACGACGAATATCAATGGCTAGCGGCCGATTTAATTGCCTTAATTCAATACTATTGCCCTAAAACTTGCAGGGTTAAGTTAACCGCGCATGACAACGCCAATGTAAGCGCTTTTGTACAAGGGCATAGGCAATACGCTTGTTGTGTCTTTAGTTTGTATTTATGGCTAAAAGAGCGATTGCTTAACGAAAACCTTGCCAAGCAAAGCGATATTGCGGTGTTGATTCAGCGTATTATGCAAAAACACAGTATCACTGAACTATGTCATCAACACGGTTTTGCTGGCAAAAAAGCACTAGAGAAATTTTTAAGAAGCAGGATTAAAACACTGAGCGCTGATCACTGATTACTTTGCCATTGCCAATACTTGTGCATCACTAAATAATCGCAGCGTTTGCCGCCACAAAAATCAATATCATCATGGTGTAATAACCGTGTCAAATAATAGTTAATGGTTTTTGCTAAGCCGCAACTTGGATATTCTTTATAAGTTGTGATTAGAATGGTTAGCCAGTTTTCAAGTTGTAAAAACTCGGTTGAAGACTTTAAGCACATAATTTTCCCTCATTGGTTAGTTCTGTATTAGCCGTGCTGGTTAGCAATGCTTGCCAAAGTACTTTTTTAGCATCTGCATTTAAGCATTTACAATCGCTACAATGCAGTAAGCCAGAGTTGAGTAATTGGATCAGTAAGCTGCTAGATAACTCAACTTGTACTTTATTGGCCATAGCAGCATTTAATGTTTGTATAGCCATAATGGTCTTCCTTATTTTTAAGCCTGAGATAAAGATAGAACAATCAAAAATCAAATGCAAACAAGAATTGTTATCATTTGTAAAAATAAAGTGTCTTTAATACAAACTTAAGTACAATAACGCTAATTATTTTTTTGCTCTGTTATTCGATATTATTACTGATTTGAGCTAATTTTTAAGAGTGGCTTTGGCTGCGAAGTTCTCGAGGATAAATCCTCTCCTACAAAAATAATAAAGCAATGAGTGACAGCAGAGTTATTCGTTTACTAGGGTGTATTACGTGAGTATTGCTATTTGTGTAGAAAATTTAGTTAAACAGTATAAAGATGTAATAGCGGTTGATAACATCAGCTTTACGGTCAATAAAGGCCATTGTTTTGGCTTGCTTGGGCCAAATGGTGCGGGAAAAACCACCACAATAGAAATAATGGAAGGGATTATTGCCCCTAGCTCAGGCCAAATTTTGTACCAAGGTAAAGCCGTTGATGCCAGTATTTCACAGCAAATAGGCATTCAGTTTCAACATACCGCTTTACAAGATTTTTTAACGGTAAAAGAAACCCTTAATTTATTTTCATCATTTTACCAACACACTATTGAGCAAAAGAGCTTAATTGAACTGTGTGATTTAGGTGATTTTTTAAATCGAGATAATCGTTTGCTTTCAGGAGGGCAAAGACAGCGCTTGTTACTTGCTTTAGCCTTAATTAATGATCCTGAAATAATTTTTCTTGATGAACCCACGACGGGGTTAGACCCTCATGCCAGGCGAAATTTTTGGCAGTTAATTAAAAATATAAAAGCGCGCAATAAAACCATCGTATTAACCACCCATTACATGGATGAAGCTGAGCAACTCTGTGATGACATTGTGATTATGGATCAGGGCAAAATTATTGAATCTGGCACGCCACCTCAACTATTGAATAAACATTTTAACGAAGTTTTTATTTATTTGCCCAAAGAACAAGTTCCTGCAAAATTGAGCGCAGAGCATTCATGGCAAAGGCATGGCGAGCGTGTAGAAATTACTACGGCGAATGTTGAACAAACGTTAGCACTGCTTATGAAAAACAATGTTTCTTTAGATGGTTTACATGTCAAGTCAGCCAACTTAGATGATTTGTTTTTACATTTAACCGGGCATTCATTAAAGGGGGGAGCATAATATGAAGTTAAAACGTTTTTTTGCAGTTTTTAAGGCACGTAATATTGAGTTTTTCCGAGATAAGTCTTCACTGGGCTGGAACCTGGTATTTCCAATATTACTCTTAGTTGGTTTTTCGTTTATTTTTTCAGGGGATGGCCGCTCAGCATATAAAGTAGGCTTGGTGGTTGAAGCGCCTTTAGCTGAAACAGCAAGGTATGAAAATAATATTACCGACACACGTTTTATCGATTTTATTAACTATGACACTATTGATGCCGCAAAAGAAAAACTATCACAACATACTATTGACTTAGTGGTGGATGCTCAACATCAACAATATTGGATTAATGAGCAGTCAGCAAAAAGTTATTTAGTTGAACGAATTTTTAGTGAGCAACTTAACGGTTATTCACGATTAGAAACCACGGGTAAAAAAATTCGTTATATTGATTGGGTTCTGCCTGGTATTTTAGGCATGAATATGATGTTTAGCTGCTTATTTGGTGTGGGTTACGTTATTGTTCGCTATCGAAAAAATGCGGTATTAAAACGATTAAAGGCGACACCACTGTCAGCGTTTGAGTTTGTTTCAGCGCAGTTGCTATCACGCTTATTTATCGTTATGGCTATGTCAACAGTGGTCTACAGTGGCTGTAACTTATTGTTTGATTTTTTCATGTTGGGTCGTTATATCAACTTATTTATTCTGGGTATGTTAGGGGCTTTTTGCTTAATTAGTTTAGGTTTACTCGTTGCGAGCAGGAGTAAAAGTGAAGAATTGATTGGCGGCTTATTAAATTTAAGCTCGTGGCCAATGATGATGCTTTCAGGGGTTTGGTTTAGTTTAGAAGGTGCGCCACCAGCATTAAAAGTATTCGCTGACTTTTTACCGTTAACACATTTAGTTGCTGGGGCGAGAAAAATAATCATTGAAGGGGCAAGTCTTGGCGACATTAGTTACCATGTAAACATATTGCTCATAATGAGCATGGTCTTTTTGTCTTTAGGTGCTTACTTTTTTAGTTGGAATACCGAGCGATAATCGACAAAAGATGTTAAATAAAATACACTTATAGCCATATCTATTTAGTTGAGAGAATTAATGTCTGTTGTAATTAGTGGTACTGGGTTATTTACCCCACCAGAAAGCATTTCTAATGATGAACTTGTTGTGTGTTTTAACAGCTATGTTGATAAATTTAATAGTGACAATGAGCAAGGCATTGAAAAGGGTGAAGTAAAAGCTTTATCGCCTTCAAGTAGTGCTTTTATTGAAAAAGCATCAGGTATTAAAAGCCGCTATGTAATGTCAAAAAGTGACATTTTAAATGTTAATTTAATGCGTCCAACCTTTAAAGAGCGAAGCAATGATGAGCTTTCTCTGCAAGCTGAAATTGGTGTTGCCGCGGCAAAGCAAGCCATGGTAGCCGCGAATAAAACCGCAGCAGATATTGATTTAGTGATTGTGGCCTGTGCCTATACGCAGCGCTCTTACCCTGCTATAGCTATTGAAATACAGCAAGAGCTTGGTTGTGGTGGCTGGGCATTCGATATGCTAGTGGCATGCTCGGCAGCAACGTTTGGCATTATCAATGCCGCTAATGCTATTCGCAGCGGCACCGCTAAAACCGTGTTAGTGATTAATCCTGAAATTCTAACCCCGCAAGTTAATTATCGTGACAGAGATAGCCATTTTATTTTCGGTGATGTGGCAACAGCGTCAATTATTGAAGATGAGTCAACCGCGACAAGCGAACACGTTTTTAAAATTATTGGTGAGCAGCCTATCACGCAGTTTTCAAATAATATTCGTAGTAATATTGGTTATATGAACCCATGTAGCCCTGAAACTGAACATGCTGATGATAAGTACTTTATCCAGCAAGGCCGTAAAGTCTTTAAAGAAGTGCTGCCGATGGTGTCTAGTTTAATCGCTTCACAAATGGAGAAAGCACAAGTAGCTGCTAGTGATATCAAGCGCCTTTATCTACATCAAGCCAATATCAATATGAATAATTTTATTGGTAAGAAGGTTTTAGGACGAGAGCCAAAAGCAGGTGAAGCGCCGATTATTTTGGACGAATATGCTAATACTAGCTCTGCAGGCTGTATTATTGCCTTACATAAGCATCATGATGGTCTAAACTCAGGCGATAAAGCGGTGCTTTGTTCATTTGGTGCTGGTTATTCGGCCTGTTGCTTAGTGTTAGAATATACATAGCTACTAGGTAACTATTCACCACCGAGCCGCTATGCTCCACAGAGGGCTCTTCGAGCCTACACAGAGGCTTTGTTATGCTCGGTGTAGTGCGCAGCAAGGCCTACATGGATGTAGGTCACTTAGGTTATGCATGGAGCATATAACCTGCCTCGGTGATCTCTGTGGTAAATATTTTTGATCTGAATAAATACACTACGAGTTATCAACTATGAGTTTCGAAGTGAAGATCTGTAACTCGAAACTCGTTACTTTTAACAGACATTGATCAGCCCCCTAAGTAACTTTTTTTATTTTATATAAATGCAGAGCATGACCACCAATAAGTTTGACTATTTTTTCCCTGAGAGCATTTAAGCCATCAAGTTCGAATTT
>MAAC01008116.1_pt1 | contig 10273 bp, 5 predicted proteins | sample 1115981 | NCBI WGS metagenome assembly MAAC01 (sample SAMN04961126, study PRJNA320927) | seawater metagenome | isolation source: sample BD02T64 sea water enriched with oil for 64 days | place: USA:Gulf of Mexico | collected 2013-07-27 | reverse complement strand
ATCTTGATCTTCAGCTGTAAATCCGAAAATAAATTCAAGGGCATCTTCCCCTGCATTTTCATGATCGATGACATCAAACAACTCAGCCGAATAGGCGTAATTGTCACCGTTCCCGTTTGGTGCAAAATCCAAAGTGAACACAGTTCGGGGGGAACCTTCTTCAGGCATCGCGATGGCACTCACCCTCTGGGTAACGCCATCCTCCAGTGTTTCAACACTGTATTCCACTGCCTCACCGCGCGAAAAGATCTCCGGCAAGCCCGTAATATCGAGGGTCACAGTTCCCGGATCATCTCCATTGAAAGAAATTGGGATTTCAGCGCCTGCAATAAGGCTTTCCTTATCATCGTCACTACCGACAACTAAATCATCTTCATCAAGGGATACATTTGCAACGGCTCCCACATCAGGCGTTAAAACATCAAAAACACTGATTGTTAGTGTCGCAGTTGAAGGATCACCATCCTGATCAAGAATTCTATATTCAAATACATCACTTAATGGCTCGCTGTTATCCAATCCATCATTAGCCTGATAGGAATAATCACCAGCCACATTCAGGGTCAGCGTACCATGCTGTCCAACAATCGTAATAACCCCAGCGCCATCAGGCTCATATACTGTGCCCGGATCACCAGTGTCCCATGCGGCGACTAAAGCACCGCCATCTGCGCCCATATAATCAAGTTCGCCATCTGTCAGATTATCATCGCCAGCGATTTCCAAGCCGGTCAGTACATTGCCACTTGCAACGCCGCCTTCCACCGCACTATCAATATCATCAACCGCCAAAGGATTATCATCCTCAATAGTGATGGCGATTTCACTAGATACAGATGATCCATTGGTATCGGTTGCATCAAACGCTAAAGAGAAGGTAGCAGCGGTGTCAGTTATGCCATCACCCGGAATATGGTCAACGGGTCCTGTCAATTGCAAATCATAGCTGCCGTCGCTTGCCAAGATTACTGTAAAAATAACCTGTTCATCCGCAACGCCTTGCACTGTTCCGGTCCCAAGCCCTGTTAATTGTACAGGCACGTCACCTGACGTTAAACCCAAAGCATCAAAACCCGGCTGAGATGCCGCAAAAACCAAGCTGCTATAGGTACCACTGCCACCTGTTAGTCCAAGAGACAGATCATTGGAGCTATCATCAATTTCATCTTCAGAGACAGATGCGCTCTCAGCTTCATCCGCTGTAATTGGCGTTTCATCATCTATGACTGTAACTTCTAAAACACCATCAATATCGTCGGGAACAGCATTTAGTGTTCCACTGAGCAGGTTAATTGAAAAAGTCTCATCGCCCTGATACTGATCATCATCGATAATGTTAATTTCAATAACAATTTCTGAACCCGCTGGAAGCCCCTCTTCTCCGCCCATGAAATAAGCTGATAGAACGCCGCCTTCTGGAAAATCAGTTCGATCGACACCATCTCCCGTAACCGTATAATCCACACGAACTTCAACACCCGGCGCGACCGCTTTATCCAGTAGCAGTTTAAACTGGACCGTTCCGTCTGCCTCATCGACCGTCGTTGCATTAACTGGATCAACCTCAGTCAAAAGAGCAAATGGAGCTGCACTAAACGCTGCAAATGACGGAGCTTCATCCCCAACAGGTTTCACCGAAATTACACCAACATCATCATCTTCAATAACGATGAGCGCCATACTTCCAAGAGGGTCGATGACTGCATTTTCTGCGCCCGTCAGCAGAACGAGGAAAAACTCGGTATCTTCAATGACATCATCATCCACCAGTGTAACAGAGAAGCTAGTTGATGTTGAGCCTGCTGGCAGTGTGATAACACCGCCGCCTTCATCAACGAAATCCACATCGCCGGGAAGTCCCGTATCCAAACCAGTTGCGGTTCCCGGTATCACATCATAGTAAATGACAACAGGGACATCAGTTGGGACATCAATTGAAATTTCAATACTAAAGGCGCTTACTGTACTGGTGACAGGATCAATTACTGTTTCCACACTGACGCCAATAGTTGGCCCCGCATCATCCTGAAATGGGTCCAAAAGTGCCCGCAGTTCATCTTCCGTAAATTCGGTTTCCTCAAGTAAATCCGAAAGATCCAAAATTCCAGCAAGCCCTAGACCTTCCCCTAGATCTCCGAGGTCAACCTCACCAAACCCTGCACCGCCGCCACTCCCGCCGCCGCCTTGTGGTCCGGCTTCAGGAGCAATTTTGCTTGGATCAAACTCTTCGTCTTGCAGCCATTCTGGATTAATTAAGGACAGCACTTTGTCATAGGCATTGATTAATTGCTCTTCGTTTAAAACGAAAGGTTTGCCTGGTGCAATCGTCGCACTCGTCACAATAACCGATTGTTGGCTTACAGATAGAATTTGCGAGCCGCCCTCATTGGCGACAATAATTGCGCCCGTAAATAGCGTAAAAAGTGACTCTTCCCCTAATTGAGCAATTTTACCTGCCCAACTGGTTCCCCGGATACCAATGGTACCAACTGGCGTTTTAATACTGACGCTTTCAGGATTATCTTTTGCAATCTGGCCACTGACAAAGCTGAAGACCCCTTGCAACAAAGAAACAGCCATTCCGTTTTCGCTAGCGTCACCGGAATTAAAAACCAGATCATCCAGAACCGCGCGGCCGCTTGGGCCCATGGAGAACTGAGTATCATCAACAAAACTAATAGCAAAATCACCATCAGCGCCGGTTTCCAGCACATCCCCTTTGAAAACCATAGAACCTTCGAAAGCATCTTCAGATGTCCCGTCAGCATGCTTAATGGTAACTGAACCCGTAAGTTCGGTAACTTCACCAATAGGGCTTTCATCTGCTTGGGATGTGGAGTTTTGTGCTTGCGGCCCGGGACCTGCCAACCGTCCAACGACATCAGGTGTTAATTTGGCCCCGCCACTGGTGACTAATTCTGGTGATGGGAAGGACGCAAAATAGTCGTTTATGACAATATATTCGCCAGCATCATTGGTAAGTGTTAGGTCGACACCATCTCGTGCAAAATCCGCAACGAGAGGCTTCAACTCATCTCCAAGATGGACTTGCGACTTATCCGTCGCCGAATACTCACCCAGCCGATCATCATTCGCTTGATCCGCCTGATCCAATTCTCCAAAAATCGCCATCTGTCAATCGACTCCACTTGATGCTGTACTTACTGTGTTTTACGGATCTTTTTGATTTTACTTACACAAGATATAGTTCATTTAATTATTACGGCAACGCACATGCGCCACGCCTAATGAAAGCAACGCAGGATTATACGACGTCAAACGTTAATTTTTCACCCGGAACCGGTCCATACGTACCATAAATCGCATCATTCTACCAGTTAAAGCAACGTTACCTGATTTAATGCAATTTTTTACGCCAATTATTAAATCTACAAAGGAACGTAAATAATGGTGGTCATTAAAGCTTAATCTCAAATAGACTAGAGCTCATGAAACCGAGTTTACTGATGCAGCTTAAAAAAATATCACCTAAAAACTGGCTCGCATTAGCTGGTATCGGCCGAATAATGGCCATTGCAATCTTATTACCAGCCCTATATTTACAAGTGACAGATCCCCCGTTCCTGTCAAATTTTCGAAATCGGGTTTTTGATTATTATCAACAATGGCAACCCAGAGAAGTACCAAAACAACGACCTGTTGCTATATTAGATATCGATGAAAAGAGCTTACTCGAGCTTGGACAATGGCCTTGGCCTCGCAATTACTTAGCAGCTCTTGTTCAAAACGCCTCTAAATTAGGAGCCGTTGTTATAGGGTTTGATATGGTTTTTGCTGAGGAAGATCGCTTATCTCCGAACAAAATAGGGAACAGCGTTCCCACGCTCACACAATCAACCAAAACAGAGCTGGCTTCCCTACCATCTTTTGACACAAAATTCGCCCATCATATGAAACAAAGTCGCGTTGTTCTGGGCATCTCTGTGAGTCCCACCCGGAGTGATGTAAACAACTTGGGCCTCTCAAAAGTCGCAACAATTGCCTCCCTTGGCAAAGATGCTCGACCTTTTTTGAAAAACTTTTCTGGGTTAATTGGAAATATTTCCGAATTGGATAACGCCGCTTCTGGTCGCGGCATGATCAGTCTTGATCAAGATTTTGATGGTATTGTGAGACGCGTTCCGCTGGCAAATGTCGTGAATAACAAAATTGTCCCAACTCTCGCCCTTGATATGCTTCGGGTAGCAACAGGCCGAAATGTAATTACGCAAGCCAACGACGAGGGATTAATTGGATTTCGCGTCGCAGGATCATTCGTTCCAACTGATCGTGATGGCCGTATCTGGATAAAATATTCACCGTTTGATACGTCTCACTATATATCCGCCGTTGATGTGATCAGGGGAGATGTTGATCCAGATAAAATCAAGGGGAAACTGCTATTCGTTGGAACCTCTGCCACCGGGCTTAAAGATCTGAGATCATCGCCGTTGCAATCCTCATTGCCCGGAGTTGAAATGCATTTCCAATTACTGGAAAACATTCTGACGCAAAGCTATTTATTCAGACCCGACTACCTCGCAGTATTTGAATGGTCGGGCACCCTTTTCACAGCGTTTATTTTGATACTCCTCGTCCCATTTGTTGGTGCCCGCACGACCATGGGTTTACTTGTGTTAATTTCAAGCATCGCTGTGTCATCTTCGCTGTATCTTTTCAGTGAATTCTCTCTTCTAATTGACGTGACATTTACACTATTCATCTCCCTTATTCTGTACATAACATTGGTTTATTTCAATTACCTCCAGACAGAAAATGAACGAACGCGAATTCGAAACGCTTTCTCTCATTACCTGTCTCCAGAACTGGTGAAACGATTATCCGCAAGCCCAGACAGTTTGGTCCTTGGGGGAGAAGAGCGGAATATGACTTTTCTGTTTTGCGATGTCAGAGACTTCACGGGAATTTCAGAAACTTTTCGGGACAATCCGCAAGGCCTAACCCGCCTAATCAATAGTTTTCTAACGCCGATGACTGATGAAATCCTTCGGAAAAATGGAACTATTGATAAGTATATGGGCGATTCCATCATGGCGTTTTGGAACGCACCACTTTTCAATAAATTCCACGAGGAAGAAGCTGCAAAGAGCGCCCTTGGCATGATGACACGGTTATCCATACTCAACGATGAAATAAAACAAGAATCCGAACAAGAGGGCCGCGATTACCGCGCGTTGAAAATTGGTATTGGCTTGAATACAGGCACCTGTATTGTTGGCAATTTGGGATCAGAACAACGGTTTGATTATTCGGTTTTGGGAGATCCGGTTAATTTGGCCTCTCGCCTTGAAGGGCAAACCAAAACCTATGGTGTTGATATCATTGTAGGGGAAGATACCGCGAAAAATCTAATAGGCTATGCCCTTTTGGAACTGGACTTAATTGCTGTAAAGGGGCGAACTGCCGCGGTCAAAATTTACGCGCTGATTGGCGACGCGGAAATACGCCGAACTGAGGGTTTTCAAAAAAATCGATCAATTATGGAAAACTTTCACGAAAATTACCGATCCAAAAACTGGTCTGTTGCCAGCAAACTGGCAGAGCAGTTAAAAATTGGCGACCCGTCGCTCACTATCCTCAGTGATTTGTATTTGTCCCGTATAGATGACTTTCAGCAGAACCCGCCTCCTGACGATTGGGATGGCATATTCAGAGCAACATCCAAATAAAGCACCTAATGCCAGAATATTAAATTCGAGTGATCTGCAGTAGTTTCAAAATTTACTTGAGAATATATTTATACCTTTCACCCAAATTGGGTAATCTAAAATTCACAAGGTTGAAACCGACTAAACATTCAAACATTTACTAGGAGCCGTGAAAGCGGAACGTACATTGGTCAAATTACTTTTTTCCGACTTGTTTTATAATGTCAGCCTCAGCCGCTTGCCCTCTCAGTTTAAAAAACTCGGTGCGGAGACCTTTGGTTTAGGATACAGGGAACGGATACTTCTAAAATCTGATAGCTTCGCTCAAAAATATCGGTTCCCCAACGCTCCCACTGAAATTTCGTTTAAAAATACGGTTGATGGTCTCACCTATGCCTGTAATCACAGCAAGCCAGAGTATCTGCTAACCAATGACGAGACTTTAATTCGAGGGCTTTTAAAATATCGAAGTTTATTAAGAAATTCTCAAAACTCTTTGTCCGATGAGAACAAGGCTCTTTTGTCTTTGCTTGAGGCAAGCTTAGCGCCAAATACTAAGAGTTATAACCGCGATGTTTCTGTACAGTATGCCGGAGATGCCGGTTTCAACATTCCAGAATATACGACAGCGCATAATCTAGATCAATTGGAACGCAGTATTTCAACAAGGAAACTCCCCCTTTTCATTAAACTTAATTTCGCCGCAGGCGGTACAGGTGTCTATCCCGTGGTCAATGGCACAGACATTCCAAGTACAATTAAAAAAATAGCGAATTCAGGCTACACCTTGTCAGAAGATAACCCTGCGATTGTTCAATCCATGGCAAAAGGAAATGAACTCACAGTAAGTTTTGCGGCATGGAAGGGAGAACTTTTAGGCTACATTGTAGCAAGACCCTTAGAGACACTCTTTGAAAATGGACCAAGTACTGTTGTTGAAAACCTCTACCGTCCAAATTGGGCTGAACCGCTGGCAGCCTTAGTTAAAAAACTACAATTCACTGGCTTTGGTGGTGTTGATATGTTTGAAATTTCTGAGAAAACCCTTCCCACCGTGATCGAAGTTAACCTGCGATCCACACACACCGTTCCAAGTTCGAGCATACTGGGTAACGATCTGGTTTCCTTGTTTTATAATCGCCTCAATGGCGGTCAAGAAAAAGTCACAGAAGTTCAACATAACTCGCATGAAAAAATCATTGCTATATTTCCAGAGGAAGTCATGCGTGACAAAAACAGCCCTTATCTTAAATCAATCCCTCTTGATATTTGTTGGGAAGACAAGGGACTGCTTCACGCACTGACAAACGCAATATATAATTACAAGATAAAGTCCGGCTAATTATTAGTAAAATTTCAACACCCTTAATACATTAAGTAATTTTACACTTCACTAATGTACAAATATTAATTATTTTTGAGTTATTCTAATATGATTTTTAATTCATTCCCTACACTTGGCAGATTATCGACAACATCTAATCTTTCTTGGGTAGACGGCCCCGAACTACGTGTGATGGTAGCTGAGCGTGAAAAACAACTTCAAGGGTGTGTCGGTCCCTTGGATCGCGTTATGATTTGCCATGGTGGATCAGCTGGGTTTGTAGCTGATCTTCTCGCTGTATGGAACCTTGGTGCCGCAGCTGCTTGCATAAACCCGGCAGTAACAGAAAACGAAAAACAAACTCTCATAGATTTTGTTGAGCCTTCTGTTGTTTTGGGTGGATATGATCTCGCCCCTACATTTATCAACAAAAACAGACCCTTAAACACGGGAACGCCCCCGTCACTTGATGACCCTGCCCTCTATTTATTTACATCCGGGACTACAGGCAACCCGAAAGGCGTAGAGCATAGCTTTAGATCCCTTTTATCTCGGCTTTCATTGAATATGGCCTATATGGGAAATGGCAGCACGCAAAGAACGCTTTGCCCGCTGCCCACCCATTTTGGCCATGGCCTAATTGGGAATTTACTTACCCCGCTTTTGAATGGTCAAGATGTCATTCTACTCGATGATAAATCACCACAAGGGCTCTCGAAAATTGGAGAAATCATTGACGAAAATAATATCACATTTCTAAGCTCTGTCCCCTCGTTCTGGAAGATGGTCACGAGATTATCACAGCCTCCTCAGAAGGGAACATTGAAGCGCGTACATGTGGGTTCAGCCCCCTTATCTTCTGACCTGTGGGCCGCCATTGGAAAATGGTGCGGCACCGATAACGTTTTCAACATGTACGGCATTACAGAGACCGCAAACTGGATTGGCGGAACTTCTCTTTCCGACGGGCAGTGGGTAGATGGTCTAATTGGAAAGGTTTGGGGCGGATCTGCAATGATCCTCAACACTGAAACCGGTGAAAAATCGCCAACCGGAGAGGGAGAGTTGCTCATTCAAACGCCCTCCCTTATGAACGGGTATTTCAGGCAAACGGAGCTCACCGAAGCAGTGCTTGTTAATGGGTGGTTCCATACGGGTGATATCGGTACCATCGATGCCCATGGATCAATTCGCATCACAGGGCGGCAAAAATCTGAAATTAATCGGGCGGGAATGAAAATTTTACCGGAAGAAATCGATCTGCTTCTTGAACGTCATGAAGACATTCAGGAGGTTTGTGTATTTGGATTGCCAGATGCCATTAGCGGAGAGCGGGTCGCGGCAGCTTGTGTTTTAAAAGACAACGTCCCTGCAGACTCTAAAGCGTTGCAAGAATGGATGAGCCATCTTATTCGCCGGGAAGCTATTCCTGAAAGTTGGTTTTTTATAGATGAAATACCAAAAACTGATCGGGGCAAGATAAACCGTAATAATGTGCGGGATAAATGCCTGGAAGCCGGTGACCGGAAATGAGATGGAAGTTTGGCACGCCGATAACACTCGAAACAGAAAATTACATTCTTCGGTCGATCGAGCCGGCACATATTCCAGGAGAGATAGTTGCCTGGTTTGCAGATAAAGAAGTCATGCGTTATATGAACGACCCTATGGGTATGGATAATAACCAACTCTCTCGATTTTTTTCAAACTATAAAAACACTGGGAATTTCGCGCTCCTCATACATGACAAAGCGACTAAAAAACCCGTTGGAATTTTCCGGATATATATCGACTTCAAAAATGAAATGGCGATAACGAGAATCATGATTGGGGATAAAGATTTTTGGGGAGCAGCTGTGGTCCTAGAAGTTCGCGAACGTATTATCCAGTTTCTATTTTCTGCTATGAAAATTGAAAAAATTTGCGGATATGTCCGATCTCGAAACCTGCCCGCTTTATTTAATTATTCAAGACAACATTTTAAGAAAGAAGGAGTTCGAATACGCCAAATTCGAAATCGCGAGGGTGGTTTTGACGATGTTGTTGAATTTGCCTTGTTCAAAGAAGATTGGCTCGAACAAAAGAGAGTAGAATACGCGGCCTTAAAAACAAAAGAAGAGACCTAAATATATGAGTGACGTTTTTACAGCGACAGCAATCAAACACATCTCAGTCGTACTTGATTGTAATGCAGACAGTATTAGCGCTGAAGATACAATCGAAACCATCGACAAATGGGATAGTTTAAATCACATGCGGCTAATTCTACATCTAGAAGAAGAGCTCGGTCATATGATCGAAACTGAAGACACACTGACTTTGTTTTCAGTGGCGGGCATAGCTAATTATTTAAAAAATTCTAATTAGTCACACTAATAAAGGCCCGACAAAATCGGGCCTTTATTAGTGGAAATTTAGGCAGCTCTAACACGGGAGAGGAAGCTTTGAACCTCTTGATCCAGATCGCTAACTTCTTTCGATAGCTCGTTGGAAACGGCCCTAACTGCCTCCGCCGATTTACCTGTAGATACGGCAGCATCATTAACTGAATTAATGTTTTGAGAAACTTCTTGCGTACTTTGCGCGGCCTGCTGAACGCTTCGACTAATCTCTCCTGTAGCTGCACCCTGCTCTTCAACAGCAGATGCAATACCGGTTGCAATTTCACTTATCTGAGAAATTGTGCTGGATATTCCGCCAATGGCGCCAACGGCACTGTTGGTCTCTTCTTGCACAGCCTTAATTTGAGCTGAAATCTCTTCAGTGGCACGTGCTGTTTGTGTGGCAAGATTTTTCACCTCAGAAGCCACAACAGCAAATCCTTTACCCGCATCACCGGCGCGAGCCGCTTCAATGGTTGCATTAAGTGCCAATAAATTGGTTTGACCCGCGATATCGTTAATCAGTCCTACGACATCACCAATTTTTGCGGCCGCGTCACTCAAACTCGTAACCATTTCGTTTGTCCGTGTAGCCTCTTCAACGGCACCACTTGCGATACTAGCAGCTTGCCCGACTTGCCGGCTAATCTCATTAATAGAGGATGTCAGCTCTTCCGTGGCAGATGCCACAGAATTGACACTGCTGCTGGCGATATCTGACGCATTAGATACCGCATTAGATCGATTGCTTGTCTCATTGGTAGCTTCCGACATAGATTCAGAACTTGCGGACATTTCAGTTGTCGCAGCGGCAAAGCTTTCAACAAGATGTTTAACACTTCCCTCAAAATCATTTGCCAATTTGTCCATTTCAGCCCGTTTAAGCTCTTCAGCTTCAA
>MAAC01018879.1_pt1 | contig 10274 bp, 5 predicted proteins | sample 1115981 | NCBI WGS metagenome assembly MAAC01 (sample SAMN04961126, study PRJNA320927) | seawater metagenome | isolation source: sample BD02T64 sea water enriched with oil for 64 days | place: USA:Gulf of Mexico | collected 2013-07-27 | reverse complement strand
CTGTATGTATATGCCACCATTGATGTCCCACAGTATGGAGCCGTCGATACGCCAGGTGAGGTTGGGCAGGGGCTGCTGGAAGGCAAACACAAAGCCGTCCCAACCACCATTGGCCTCACCACCGGTGGGCTGGCGACGCGAATCACCACCGAGACCGCTGAGGTGGCGACCCAGGAGGTCACTTTCCGATTTGTGCATCCACTCAAAGATGAAGAAGGTGGCAGGGAAGGTGTCGCTGAAACGCTGGTATTTTTCTACCACAAAGCTGCTTACCCACTCGTCTTCAACAATCCAGTCGGGACTGAGGTCGGAGGCGGTAAATTTCTTGTCGGGGGTATAGCTCATTTCAAAGCGCACCACCAGCTGATCCATAAAGGTATCGGGTTCGGCATAGAAGATGTAGTTAACGCCAAAACCAAAGACATCTTCTGCCGCGTAGTGGGCCTGCAGTGAAGCCTCGATACTACCCGGTGCATAAAAAGCCGCGAGCAGGTCGTAGGCACTGATGCCATTGAGGCCGGGCTCGGTCACGCTATCGACATACTGACCCTGGGCATTGGGGCTGAGGCCAAAGGCGTTTTCATAAATTTCCTGAATAACCGGGTAGGTTCGCGCCAGCGAGTTCACCACCGCCATGCCGTCTATACCGCCAATACCGCTGTAGTAAAACCAGGCCTCGGGGGAGGTCGAGGCATCGCCCTGCTCACCGTTGGGAAAGCCGTAGTAAACAAAGGGCTGGTCGGCAAAAGTGTCGCCACTGGGGCCAAACACGGTAGTACCAAAGGGGCTATCCGTCTGGCCACCGGGCACCATGCGAAAGATGGGGTCGGGGTTGTGGCGACTCACCGCAAAAAACTGCAGGCCGAGATCACCAAAGGTGCCCTGCAAGCGCACACCGGCGTTGACATTGTCTTTCACCTTTTGAAAGGAGTCGTGATAGTCCTGGCCAAAACCCGAGAGAATGGGGTTGTAGGCGCTGTTCCTGGTCGGCAGTACCGTGGGCTGGAACATTTGGGCAAAGGCTTCTATTTCCCAGTTTGAGTTAATGATGTAACTGGCGCGGATACCCGGTGAACTGAGACGCTCATCGGCGTACTCCTCGGCACCAAAGTCAAAGAAGAAGTGACGGCGCAGGTCGAGGCCATTGGCGACATCGGCGACGCGGAAAAACAGCGCCTCACCCCAGGCAATTTGCTGCTGACCAAAGCGCACCCACAGCGGGCCCTTGCTGTAGTCGAAATAGAGGGCGGGGAGGTCGAGCATATAATCGTCATCACTTACGCTTAGATAGGTGGCCTCGCCATTGCTGAAGTTTTTAACGCCAAAGTAGTCAATGTCCTCACCGTAGTTCTTGCCATTTTCGCCCTGGTAGCGAACATTCGCCTCGTTGAAAACATCCGGCTGGTAATAACCCCGGAGTTTGACGAAGCCCGTGAGGTTATTGGTGAAAATCAGGTTGAAATCTACCTCGGCGCGAGTGGCAAAGACATTCCAGTCATTATTAACACTTTTATCGACCTGTATCGTCGTTGTCCCAGCTGGTACAAAAGGACCGGTTAAGAGTGCCGTTTCGCCGTTAAAACGTGAGCCCCCCCGCGTATTGTGATTCTCGTCATTATTGAGCTTATAGGCCATTTCCTGGCGAATAAAACCCGACGCGGAATACTCAAAGGCCGAGGCCATGGGCGCGGCAAGCAGCGCAGCGGCAAGCCCCAGAGCAGAAAAGCTCAGCCGAGATAATTTTGCTTTTAGTGTCATTACTTCTCCAGTTACATCATTACAAATTGTTAAATATTGACGCCGGAACGGCCATCGACACTCGCCTGCAAATACGTGAATCAATGGCCAGGCCTAGCGAAAGGAATAGGGATTTACGAACCAACAGACTCACCAATACTTGGCAAGTCAAAGCGACTCTTAGCACCACAAGGTCGTTCTAATTTTCAGAGGGAGGCTATACGTTTCAATCGATATGTGAAACCTAGACAGATCACCTAAGGCATTGATTATAAAAGAAGTTTTAACAACTAACCACAAGATATATAAGGCAAGAGCTTGACAAATATAGAGCAAACTATGACAACAGGCTTACATTTTTGCACAGCGAAAACATGGCCACTTTCCGTATCTTCTGCCCTCCACTCACAAGCCCTGGCGTGATCCAGGTCCAGAGTCCACACCTTTATCATCCTGCAATTAATCGCGCACAATTATGAAACAGTGGGTGTGCAATCTGACCTGTAAGGACCGCGCTTAGTGGCGTGCTAATTTCGAGTTTTTCTACAATTTAGAGGTACCGATGTACCATGTGGCCTGGACAGGACTTATTAATAGGTAGACACAAGCGTGTCACGCGCCGTAGGTTTCAACACTGCTGGGCTAGCGACGCGCACCACCAACCAGGCCACTGTAATGACAAGAAAAGGGCTCTCTTTAGAATTGCTACATGCAGGTAAAGAAAGTGAAGCAGGGGCTCTACTCTAGGACGCTAACCAGATATTGAACCTGGGCATTGGCGGTCAAACAAAGGCATTTCAAAATACCCTTGTTGACTCGCTATATTCGCACTGAGGTATTAAGCAACAGAGCTACTATTCAACCGTTACCGACTTTGCCAAATTGCGCGGTTGATCGACATCGGTGCCCTTTAAGACCGCCACATGATAGGACAGTAGTTGCAGGGGCAGGGTGTAGATAATCGCCTCGATACTGGGCGGTACGGAGGGCAGGTTGACCACGGTGACATCGCTCTGATCCTGAAAACCGGCTGATTTATCGGCGAAGACAAACAACTGACCACCCCGTGCCTGAACCTCGTGAAGGTTGGATTTTAATTTTTCCAGCAATTCGTTATTGGGTGCCACGGCAACCACTGGCATATCGGCATCGACCAATGCCAAGGGGCCGTGCTTAAGCTCACCGGAAGGGTAGGCTTCGGCGTGAATATAGGAAATTTCTTTCAGTTTTAACGCGCCCTCAAGGGCAATGGGGTATTGCACACCGCGACCGAGGAAGAGGGCGTTCTGTTTGTCGGCAAAACATTGGAAGGTACCTTCAATTTCCTTGTCGAGGCCGAGAATTTCGCGACACAACTCGGGCAGCTGGCGTAGTGCCTCGACCAACTGCCGCTCTTTGGCTTCATCAATACCACCGCGAAAGCGCGCCAGTACGATGGCGAGTAACTGTAGTACCACCAACTGAGTGGTAAAGGCCTTGGTGGAGGCGACGCCGATTTCGGGCCCGGCCATAGTCATCACGGCAATATCGGATTCACGCACCAACGAACTATTGGCAACATTGCAAACCACCATGGTGCCGAGGTAACCGGCCTGGTCTGCGGCCTGTAATGCCGCTAGTGTATCGGCGGTTTCTCCCGACTGGGAGATACTGACAAAGAGGGTATTGGCCGGTACCACCACTTTGCGATAGCGATATTCACTAGCGACCTCGACCTGGCAGGGAATACCGGCCCAACTCTCCAGCCAGTACCGCGCCACCATGCCAGCGTGGTAGCTGGTACCACAGGCAATGATATGCACGCACTCGACCTTTTTCAGTAAGTCGACTGCCGCGCTGCCAAAGGACTCGGCCAGGACACTGTGATCACCAATACGGCCCTGTAGGGTTGCGGCGAGAACATCGGGCTGCTGGTAAATTTCCTTGAGCATGTAGTGGCGAAAGTCACCCTTGTCATTCTGATCGACACCGTGCTCGATCTGTACAATTTCCCGCTCTACCGCTTGGCCCTCTATATCGCTAATCGTAAAATGCCCGGCCGATAATTCAACCATGTCGCCCTCACCCAGGAAGACAAAGCGGTCGGTGACCTGACGCAGGGCCAGTGGGTCTGAGGCGAGAAAGTTTTCCTCTATGCCAACACCGAGAACCAGGGGACTACCCTTGCGGGCACCAATTAAGGTCTCAGGCTCGGCTGCCGACATAACAGCCAGGGCATAGGCACCCTCTAGCCGCACAATGGTTTGCTGTACGGCCTTTAATAAAGAACTGGTTTCACGGCTGTAGAGGTGGACCAGGTGGGCGACAACTTCGGTATCGGTATCCGAGATAAAATCGTAACCCTGGGCCTGTAATTCCTCACGCAGAGACTCGTGGTTTTCAATAATGCCATTGTGCACCACAGCAATATGTTCGGAGCGATGGGGATGGGAATTGACATCATTGGGCGCGCCATGAGTCGCCCAGCGCGTGTGGGCAATACCCAGGTGGCCCTGCAGGGGGTTACTCGCCAGACCCTGTTCTAGCGCGGCAACTTTACCGGCATTTTTTTGTAGGCAAACGTCATTTGTGGCATCCAGTACAGCCACGCCTGCGGAGTCATAACCCCTGTATTCAAGGCGCTTTAGCCCCTCGAGTAAAATTCCTGTGACATTGCGTTGCGCAGTCGCGCCAACTATTCCGCACATAGTATTCGTCCTTTATTTCTTTTCGGGCCGCTTCCAGGTATCAAGGCTGCGCTGTTTGCCTCGAGCAATCGCCAGGCTGTTAGCCGGTACGTCCCGACTGATGGTCGAGCCTGCTCCAACGGTGGCATTTTTACCAACGCTAACCGGGGCTACCAGCGATGTGTTGGAGCCAATAAAGGCGCCGTCGTCAATTTCGGTCAGATGCTTATTAACGCCATCGTAGTTACAGGTAATCGTGCCAGCACCGACATTGACCTCACTACCGAGCACCGCATCACCAACATAACTTAAGTGGCTAATTTTACTGCCCGGGCCAATTTTAGCTTTCTTGGTTTCGACAAAATTGCCCACCTTGGCGCCTCGATCTAACACGCTATGGGGTCGCAGCCGTGCAAAGGGGCCAACCTGAACATCCTCTTCAAGGGTGACAGGGCCTTCAATGACCGTATTGGCTTTGATGGTGACATTGTCACCAATGGTGGCATCTTTAATCACACAATTGGGCCCAATAAGCACGCCGTTGCCGAGCTTGTTGTGGCCTTCAAAAATGCAATTAATGTCAATCAGTACATCTTGACCTGTTTGCAGTTCACCTCGACAGTCAAAACGACTCGGGTCAATGATGGTGACACCGTTATCGAGCAATGTGTTGGCAATTTGCCGTTGATAATAGCGCTCTAGAGCCACCAGTTGGGCGCGACTATTCACACCTTCGACTTCTTCAACAGCCTCTGGCACATAGGTATTAATGTGCCGACCCGCTGTACGTGCCAAGCTGATGAGGTCCGTTAAATAATACTCTTGTTGGGCATTGTCATTGTTGATTTTAGGCAGCCAGGCTTTTAAATCAGCCGCTGTCATGGCCATCACACCGGTGTTCACTTCGCCAATCAATAACTGTTCGGGTGCGGCATCTTTTTGCTCGATGATGCCGGTAACCTCACCCTCGGTATTGCGCACAATCCTGCCGTAGCCACTAGGGTCTACAAGCTCAACGGTGAGTAGGGACATGGCATCATCACCAACCTGCGCTAACATTTTTCCCAGGGTGCTAGATTTTATTAAGGGGACGTCACCGTAAACAATTAGAACCTTGGCGCCATCTCGCAAATAGGGAATGGCCTGCTGTACTGCATGGGCAGTACCCAGTTGTGAGCTTTGCTCTATCCAGTTCAGCCCTTGATCGACAAAGGTCTGCTGGATTTTATCCCTACCGTGGCCGACGATGACATTGATGGCAGCACCATCCAGGTCTGCTACTGATTCAAAAACATGGCCCAGCAAGGGCTTTCCCGCCAAGTTGTGTAGAACTTTTGGTAGTGCAGAGCGCATGCGGGTACCTTTGCCCGCCGCTAATACTAGTACATCAAGCAGCATCTTGTTTTCTCTCCCTGTCATATCGCCATTAAGTCATCGATCTTAACAATTGCAGGCTAGTCATTTGGTGACAAATATCGACTTATCGGTAGACTCTAATTAGCACGCACAAAAAAGGCAGCCGTAGCTGCCTTTAATTCAAGCCCTAACTCTTATTAACGAACAGAGCCCGCTCTACTACGCAGTTCTGCAATGGTGCGCAGCTGAGCTGTTGCCTCGGCAAGACGCGAAGCCGCAACAGAATAATCAATTTCACCGTTGTGGTTTTTCATATCCTGTTCAGCTTGCTTTTGTGCCTCAATGGCGGCGGCTTCATCAAGATCAGCGGCACGTACCGCTGTGTCGGCAAGGATTGAAATGACGCCTGGTTGCACTTCGAGGTAACCACCGGAGAGGTAGATGACTTCGTCTTCCTTACCGCTTTTAATCAAGCGAACGGGGCCGGGCAGTAAACCAGTCAGCAGAGGCGCGTGCCCGTAAGCGATACCCAGCTCACCCAGGGTACCGGCTGCAACGACCATCTCGACCATACCGGAGAAGATGGCTTCCTCGGCACTAACGATATCGCAATGTACGGGTATAGACATAAAAAGTACTCTTTGCTTTAGCGAGTAAACGCTAGATTAAAGGTTTTTCGCCTGTTCAACAGCTTCTTCAATCGAACCAACCATGTAGAAGGCCTGCTCTGGCAGATCATCGTAGTCGCCTTCGAGGATGCCCTTGAAGCTGCTGATGGTATCTTTCATCGACACGTACTTACCCGAGCTACCGGTGAAGATCTCAGCAACGAAGAAAGGCTGTGACAGGAAGCGCTGGATCTTACGTGCTCGCGCAACGGTTTGCTTATCTTCTTCAGACAGCTCGTCCATACCCAGAATGGCGATAATATCGCGCAGTTCCTTATAGCGCTGCAGTACCGTCTGTACACCTCGGGCAACATCGTAGTGCTCCTGGCCGATAACCAAGGGGTCGAGCAAACGTGAGGTTGAATCGAGTGGATCAACCGCCGGGTAGATACCCAGCTCGGCAATTTGACGCGACAGTACGAGAGTCGCATCTAGGTGAGCAAAGGTGGTCGCGGGAGATGGATCGGTCAAGTCATCCGCAGGTACATAAACCGCCTGGAAGGAAGTAATAGAACCGGTCTTCGTGGAGGTAATACGCTCCTGAAGAACACCCATCTCTTCAGCCAAGGTTGGCTGGTAACCTACCGCTGAAGGCATACGGCCCAGCAGTGCAGATACTTCGGTGCCCGCTAGGGTGTAACGGTAGATGTTATCAACAAACATCAATACGTCACGACCTTCGTCACGGAAGTTTTCCGCCATGGTCAAACCGGTCAGTGCAACACGTAAACGGTTACCGGGAGGCTCATTCATCTGGCCGTAAACCAGTGCTACTTTATCCAGTACGTTGGATTCTTTCATCTCGTGGTAGAAATCGTTACCTTCACGAGTTCGCTCACCAACACCGGCGAATACGGAGAAGCCTGAGTGCTCTACGGCGATGTTACGAATCAGCTCCATCAGCGTTACGGTTTTACCAACACCCGCACCACCGAAGAGACCAATCTTGCCGCCCTTGGCGATAGGCATGATCAGGTCGACAACTTTAATACCCGTTTCAAACAATTCTACAGCTGAAGACTGATCAGCGTAATCGGGTGGGCTGCGGTGAATAGGCAGGAAGGTTTCAGTATCGATAGGGCCCGCTTCATCAATCGGGTTACCGAGTACATCCATAATGCGCCCCAGCGTGCCCTGACCAACAGGAACAGAAATCGGCGCGCCACTATTGGTTACTGCCAGTCCACGGCTAATGCCTTCTGAAGAACCCATGGCAATAGTACGAACAATGCCATCACCCAGCTGCTGTTGAACTTCAAGGGTTAGCCCCTTGCCGTCTACATTTAGCGCATCGTATATGCTCGGCACCTGATCCCGTGGGAATTCAACATCGATTACAGCACCAATAATTTGAACGATCTGTCCGCTACTCATTTACACTTCCTCTTCGCCTTGGCGTTAAGTCTGATAATTTCTTTCGTTTAAAAAGCAGTCATGAAGGCTTATACAGCCTTATACCGCTGCTGCACCACTAACAATTTCTGACAGTTCCTGAGTAATCGCGCCTTGTCGTGCTTTGTTATAAAGCAGTTCAAGTTCGTCGATCAGGTCGCCGGCATTATCGGTGGCACTCTTCATGGCTATCATTCGAGCCGCCTGTTCACAGGCCTTGTTTTCGACAACGGCCTGATACACCTGAGACTCGATATAACGCACCAGCAGGCCACTGAGTAATTCTTTGGCATCTGGCTCGTAAATATAATCCCAGTGATGCTTCAGTTTCTCATCATCACCGGCCTGAAGAGGCAGAATCTGCTCTACCGTTGGATCCTGGGTCATGGTGTTAACAAAGGTGTTAGAGACCAAATACAGGCGGTCAATCTTGCCTTCGTCAAACGCATCGAGCATTACTTTTACGCTGCCAATCAACTCACTCGCTGCGGGCTGATCACCCATGTCCTGGACAATCGCGGTGATGTTCGCACCGACGCTACCAAAAAATGCTGAGGCCTTATTACCAATGGTACAAACATCAACCTCAACGCCTTTCTCACTCCACTGCTGCATGGATTTGAGTTGAGCCTTGAACAAGTTAGTATTGAGACCACCACACAGACCCCGGTCGGTAGAGACCAGAATATAGCCAACGCGCTTAACTTCCCGCTCAGTTAAATACTGGTGGCGGTACTCGGGTGCGGCATCGGCCAAATGACCAACAACCGCACGAATGCGCTGTGCGTAGGGCTTACCCAGTGACATACGTTGCTGGGCACGGCGCATTTTACTGGCCGCGACCATCTCCATCGCACTGGTGATCTTCTGCGTACTTTTAACGCTGTTGATCTTAGTTTTTACTTCTTTACCGACTGCCATAATCTATTAATCCGATCGTCGCTAAACCTGCTATCTCAAAAAAGGTGTCTTACCAGCTTTGGCTGGCAGAGAACTTATCCAGTGCAGCTTTATAAGAAGCTTTAATATCGTCGTCCCAGGCACCTGACTCGTTGACTTTATCGAGCAAGTCACCGTGGTCGGAACGCATGTAAGACAGTAGTGCCGCTTCAAAATCAACGACCTTGTTGACTGGAACTGGCTTCAAGTAGCCTTCGTTGGCAGCATAGAGTGAGACACCCATTTCCGCCACACTGAGGGGTGAATACTGGCCCTGCTTCATCAGTTCCGTAACACGCTGACCGTGCTCGAGCTGCTCACGAGTGGCATCATCGAGATCCGATGCAAACTGAGAGAATGCCGCCAGCTCACGATACTGCGCCAGTGCCAGACGAATACCACCGCCCAACTTCTTAATAATTTTAGTTTGTGCTGCACCACCGACTCGCGATACCGACAGACCTGCGTTCATCGCCGGGCGAATACCCGAGTTGAACAAATCGGTCTCAACAAATATCTGACCATCGGTAATGGAGATCACGTTGGTCGGTACGAATGCTGATACGTCACCGGCCTGGGTTTCAATAATAGGCAGCGCGGTCAATGAACCGGTTTTGCCTTTCACTTCACCCTTGGTGAACTTCTCGACGTAGTCGGCGTTGACTCGCGAAGAGCGCTCCAGCAAACGGGAGTGTAGATAGAAAACATCGCCCGGGTAGGCTTCACGTCCTGGTGGACGACGCAGCAGCAGGGAGATTTGACGATAGGCCCAGGCTTGCTTGGTCAGATCATCATAAACGATCAGGGCATCTTCACCGCGGTCACGGTAGTACTCGCCCATGGTGCAACCCGAGTAAGGTGCCAAAAACTGCATCGACGCGGGGTCGGAGGCGGTGGCCGCAACAACAACCGTGTGCGCCATGGCACCGTGTTCTTCCAGCTTGCGAACGATGTTCGCTACGGTTGAGCTCTTCTGACCAATGGCGACGTAAACACATTTAACGCCGGTGGTTTTCTGGTTAATGATGGCGTCAATGGCAATCGCTGTCTTACCAATCTGACGGTCACCAATGATCAATTCACGCTGGCCTCGGCCAACGGGCACCATGGCATCAATTGCTTTCAAACCTGTTTGAACAGGCTCGTCAACTGACTGACGCTCAATAACACCGGGGGCAACTTTCTCAACCGCGTCGGTTAATTTAGCGCCAATGGGGCCTTTGCCATCAATGGGGTTACCCAATGCGTCAACGACTCGTCCGAGCAACTCGGGGCCAATTGGCACTTCGAGAATACGACCAGTGCAGCGGGCTTTTTGGCCTTCGGCCAGTGACTGGTAATCGCCCAGTACTACTGCGCCGACGGAATCGCGCTCAAGGTTGAGGGCCATGCCGTAAAGGCCGCCGTCAAACTCAATCATTTCACCGTACATGACATCGGCAAGACCATGGATACGAACGATACCGTCAGAAACGGATACGATAGTACCTTCGTTTCTAGCCTCAGTTTTAATATC
>MAAC01008115.1_pt1 | contig 10277 bp, 9 predicted proteins | sample 1115981 | NCBI WGS metagenome assembly MAAC01 (sample SAMN04961126, study PRJNA320927) | seawater metagenome | isolation source: sample BD02T64 sea water enriched with oil for 64 days | place: USA:Gulf of Mexico | collected 2013-07-27 | reverse complement strand
AATGTTCTCTGGTATGGCAATGTTGCCAAAGCCTCCGTCGAGGAGCCTATAACAAAGGCGATCCGAGCTCTGAATAGTATCATCGTTATGGATGAGAGAGTGGAAATGGTGATGCTGCCTTTTTCCGACGGCATGACCCTTATAAAGAAGAAATAATGAGTTAAGACAAATAAGCGCGAACTCTGGTATCAGGCTGAAAGATCTTTCAACGCTTGTACGACACGGGAAAAAGCTTTTTCTGCGCGAGGGCTTTTATGACGAGCGCGGAGCCATCCATGCATCAAACCAGATTCGACAACAGACTTTGCGGTAATGCCGGCAGCTTTTAGCTTGTCGACAAAGTCAGGCCCATCGTCGGCAAGAGGGTCAAGTTCGGCGGCAGAGACATATGCTGGCGGTAGGTTGGAGAAATCGTCGGCTTGTGCCGGAAAGATTTTGAAATCGCTCTTATTTTGCTCTGTTGCCGGACCGCCGAGATAATAATTGATAAAAACATCAAGGTCGGGTGCACTAAAGAGAGGGGCGCCTGCTTGTTTGGTTCGTGATGGAAGGGCTTCGCTGGAAAGTGCCGGATACAGTAATAGTTGCCCTTTGATCCTCGGCGCGTTGAAACCAAGCAAATGGATGTCGCGGGCGATCATGCTGATTACTGCGGCTAAAGTTCCTCCGGCTGAATCCCCTCCGATTACCAATCGATCAATATCAACGTCGAAGGTCTTTGGTCCTTCCGTGATTGCTTGGTATACAGCCCAGCAATCATCGACTGGTGCAGGGTAAGGATGTTCCGGTGCAAGGCGATAATCGACGGAAATAACCTGGACCCCAGACTGGGCTGCAAGATCGGCTAGAATGGAATCGTGGCTATCCAGATCTCCAAGAACCCAACCTCCGCCGTGAAAATAAATAAGGGTCGGCTGAAGACCAATGCGATCCTTTGGTCGATAGACACGAATCGGAATATCGCAATCGGGCCCTTCGATCGCACCTTCGAGTATCTTTAAACCTTCCGGGCGAGGGGACTGAAAATGTTGGCACATTCTATTGTAGCTGTGTCTGATATCTTCAAGTTCTGTTGCATCCGATGCTGAGAAGGTTTCGGTTTCAACAACAAAATCCTGAAGCTCCAAATCCAGTCCGTCACTCATATTCAATACCTAATTAGAGGATACAGTGTTTAGCGAAGTCAGTTGCTTCGTTGGCAGACCAGTCACCTTTTGGCTTTTCTTTCAAAGCGTCGCACCATTCCTGACTACCGACTTCTGGTGAGCAAGCTGTAAGTGCTGAAACAAAAAGTGCAGCTAGGGCTAGTTTGAGATAGGTCATATTTTCCCCCGCCCGAAATGGGCTTGATATATAAAATTGGCAACTAATATTACAGGTATGATAAGCCAAATTTTTTAATCTGACTACCTCGGGGTTTTACCTAGGGGTAAAAAAGCTGTTTTTTAACAGCATGATCATCTTTTTAGTGTGAAATAGCTTAAATTTACAGATCAAGTGTTAGACGAGAGCTTTTGGCTCTGGAGCAACAGACCATCAAGACTTGGTTCTCTTCCTTTTCGTCATCTGTCAGGATCATATCCCTGTGATCAACTTCTCCCTCAAGCAACCCTGTTTCGCAGGTGCCACAAATCCCTTCGCAACAGGCGTGATCAACAAAAATGCCGTTCTCTTCAAGCACGGTTAGAATACTTTTGTCTGCGGGGATTTGAAGAACTTTACCGGTACTTTGAATAACGACCTCAAAACTGTCATCACCTTCTTTGGGGCCCGTACTTTCATCTGCTGAGAAGTGCTCGAAACGAACGGTATTTGTGGGCCAGGCAGTCGTTGCTGATTTTACCGCGTCCATAAGACCACCTGGTCCGCAACAATAAATATGAACGCCAGGTTCTGCTCGGCCAAAGAGAGCTTGAGTCTGTAACGGACCATGAACATCGTCGTAAGAGAGGACAAGATGGCTGGAGAGTTCACTGGATTTCAACTCTTCCATAAAAGCCGCGCGGCTTTCGTTACGGCAGGCATAGTAGAGTTGAAAGGGTTTACCTAAGGTCTTTAATCGTCTGGCCATGGATATAATAGGGGTAATGCCAATTCCACCGCCAATAAGTTTGTATCGCTGAGCGCTTTCATCCAGCTCGAAATGATTTCGAGGGGCCGAAATCTCGATCTCATCGCCAACTTGGAAGTTGTCGTGAATAAACTGTGACCCTCCGCGGCCATCCTGTTCTTTTTGGACGCCGACGACATAACGGATGCGTTCGTTAGATGCGTTCGATAGAGAGTATTGTCTTATCAATCCATTTGGGAGAAACACATCAATATGCGATCCGGCGGTAAAGGCCGGCAGGGTATCTCCCGTTGGGCTAACAAGCTCATAAGTGCGAATGTTGAGGGCCTGATCCTTGATGGCATTTATAAGGACTGAAAACCTTTGGGTCATCTTATGCACTCTCCTAAGCGCGATTGATCGTATGATCTTATTGTTCTTTGTACCGTATTAACTTTAGGCTCCACTCGGGGCCTATATATTTTAAGTTGGTACTTTAACTTAAAATGTACAACGCCTAAGGGCGTGTTGAAGATATTACGATAATCATAAATGATCGTCTTGAGAAAGATTAAAAGCTTTGTTGTCCAGGAGGTGCTTCAGTCCTTTTTTCGCGTTTGTCTTGTGATAGTGTTGGAAAATGGTTTCTGAAAAAACACATCCCCGTAAATGGGCCCGTAAATGGACCCGAAAATGGAAGCGAGTTGCTTTGGGACTTGGGTTGGTGATTACCCTGGTTGGCATTCTGCTGGTTAACTACCGCGTTTCAATTGCTCAGTACCTGCTCGATCAAGCGGCTCTGCAGGCGAAAATCCCAAGTTTTAAGGGCAGGATTGTAGAGATATCCCATGAACAAATCATTTTGGAAGAGTTAGCTGCCGGAATTGTAAAAGAAGTATCTCTGAATAAATTGCAGCTCGATTTTGATCTCCTTGAACTGTGGCGAGGAGGAAGTTTGGATATCAATGCTGACGGGTTGAAAGTGTCGCTTGATGTCACAGGCCAAAAGCCATTGCTTGGTTCTCTTGATGCATTGTTTTCTGGTGAGGGCGAGGGGGCAGCGAAATCTATGTCTGCCTTGCCTTTTCAGCCCGAGGTTAATTTAACCAACAGCGTGCTGAACATTACCGCTGAACCAGGACTGATTGTGCTCCCGATTGCCGCAGAAATTCTTGGGTCTTCTGAAAATACCCTTCAGGGGTGGATTAGTTTCGATGGCGGTAAACTTGGAGATCATGAACCAGAAGAGTTTTATCTGAGTATGATCTTTTCACCTTCGGATCTCCAGATCGATTGGGATATCGACTGGTTAGAAATTGGGTTTAAGGGAGAAGGGGCAGCATCATTTTTTTTGAATGAGCCGGGGTTAAGCTGGAATGTTTATGGCGACATTACAGGGAACCTGCCCGTTGCTCTGTTAGGGAGCTCTATTGCTGAGGTAAAAGAGATAAGAGGAGATATCAAACTGGATGGAACTGGTGAGATCTCCATTCTGGGGCCTGTTCCTGACAAATGGCGATCTGCAGTTGCTCCTCTGTTGTCTGGCTTGAAGACCGCGACAGCAGATTTGTCTGTGGAAGTTCACGCCAAAGCTCTTTTTCACACAGGCGCATCGATTGAGGGCAGCATTCCTCTAAATATAAAACAAAGTGATCAGAATACGCAGCTGAGTTTAAATCGTAATGCGCATTATTTAATTTCTGGCGTGGATGTTGACGAGGCTCTTCCTTCTGTCCTTCCTGTTCTCCTTGGAGGGGGGGTAACAGGTGAGTTTTACCAAGAGGGAACGGAAGTTTCACTGTCTTTAGCAGAAGAACGGACCTACTCGGGTAAGCTTAGCGGAAAGGTCAATGGGCAGACAAATTTTGATCTGCAATATAAAGGTGATTTTTCCGGAAACCTGGGGAAAGAGACTAATTCTCTTGAGAGTACTCAAGGGAAGTTGGAGCTCATTGCTTCTAATATCGAGCTCCCCGAGGTTGTCATTGGGGAAGCTCGTTTTGAAATTGGGACTTCAAATCATCGGGGCGAGGGGTGGAACGGGGATTGGAAGAGCGCACTTAAGAATGTAGTTGTCCCAACTGGATCAAGTGGTGCAAAGGGTCACCTGAAGGTGTCACATAGTACCGTTGACGGGAAGTATCGGCTCAATGAAAAGCAGCTAACAATTCAAGATAGTACTGGAAACATTCAGATATCCTCTGTGTTACTCCCTGAGGTAATTGAGGTAAAGAAACCTTTTTCTTTCGAAATTCAGAAGCTTGAAAGCGCACTTGATTTGCCAGTCTCAGATCAGTCGACAATCACGGTGAGTGAAATCTCGGCAAGCACTGTTATCAAGGCTTTAAATGTACACTTGATTGAAGATGGTCGTGATATTTCTGTATCTCGAATGAAGATAGATTTGTTAGGAGAAATTGATCAAAACTGGAAGCTTAAGACCACTATAGTTGAAGTTGGCTTACCTGATTCGTTACTCAAAATTGGGAGAGTGTCGAGCCTTTTTACGACACCTTTCACACCAGAGGGGCTGCCCGAGGATGTTAATAAAATTCCTTTTAATATGGTGCTCTCAGGTGATTTGAAATCAGAAGATGATAAGCTTGCTTTACCTGAGTTCAGGTTTTTGACAAAGGCGGAGGGAGCTCTTGAGCAGGTTAAACTGCACGTTGAAACAGGACTCTTGAAGGGAGCCACACTGGCCATTGCGGATGGATCGCTAAATCCAAAGACCCTTGATGGTGAATTCGATATCGTTCTTCCAAAAATCCTTTTTCTGGAAGGGGGTATCCAGCCGGAAATATTCTCTCCCTTGCTGTCTGATGTGAAAGTACAAAGCGGTGATTTCTCTGGCCATGCCGAGATCGTGTTAACAAAAGGAACACCGGATGGACATGGCTATATCAATGTTGATATTGCCGAAGGAGAAATCAATGACTTGCCAGTAAAGGGCTTGGAGGGGCGGTTTTTCTTTAAGGGGATCAGTGCGCCTCGATTGCCGCCGGGGCAGAGTTTAAAAATTAAAGAGATTGATGCTGGTGTTTTAATTACAGGCGTTGAATTGCTCTTTGGGGTCCTTCTGGAACAAGAAGAGCCCGTGGTTGATCTTCGTATGGCCGGCCTGAAGATCGCCGGGGGAAAAATTAACCTGAAGCCGGATATTTTTAAAATTCTGGAAGACAGCCAAGCTATTGAATTTCAAGTTGAGAAACTCGATGTAAAAGAACTTTTTGCATTGATTGGCCGGGATGATTTGAGTGGGACAGGGATGTTGTCGGGCCAAATACCAATTAGGATTGAAGGAGATCAGGTTGTTGTCGAGGGCGGGCATCTTGCTACGGACGGACCCGGAGTGTTGCAGATTAGATCTCAGGTAATCGCTGACGCCTTGGCCTCTGGTGGCGAACAGGTCGAATTGCTGGTCAAAGCCCTGCAGAATTTTAATTACACCGAGTTATCCCTTGATATCGATAAGCCCCTTAACGGTGCCGCTCAGGTTCGGTTAGGGATTAGCGGGGCTAACAAAGAGGTCCTTGATGGCCATCCTTTCAGGCTCAACATTAATCTGGAGACACGGGTTGAGCCTCTGCTGGATGTTCTGTTGCAGGGGCAACAGATCTCGCAGGGCCTGGTTTCTGGCTTTATGAAAAAGCGTTGAATTTGCAAAAAGTTATGGTGCATAGTTTTGATTCTATAGATGAATATAGAAGGTGGGCTAATAATGCCTTTCCCTTGCCTTATTTAGGCGGCTATTCTTCTGTTCGATTGAATGACTTTTACAAAGGATCGCGCCTTGGTCGGCCTTCTAAGTGATAATTTATGTCGGCGCCTTGTTATCGTGGCTGCTGTAACTGTCGGGCTTCAGGCCTGTACGCCGACCGTTAAGGTCGAAGCACCACAAGAGCCGATTACCATCAACCTGAATATTAAACTGGATGCTGAGGTTCGTGTGCGTCTGGAAGATCAGGCTAAAGATGATATTAACAATAACCCGAATCTCTTTTAGTGGGTGGAGGAAGCTGAAACAATGGTTCTGCAAAGCATGAAAATGTTAAGAGTTCTGTTCATCGCACTCGCTGTCTTGTCGGTTGTCCCATCTGCGTGGTCAGCTGATCTTGATAGTTTGAGAAGTTCAGGTGCTGTGGGAGAAAGATATGATGGCCTTGCCGTTGCAAGAGATGGTTCTGCTTCTGGATTTGTCTCGTCAGTAAACGCAAAGCGGTCAAAAATTTATCAAGAACGCGCCGTTAAAGAAGGTGTCTCCGCTCAACAGGTTGGTGAGGTTTATGCCAAGCAGATAATGGGCAAAGCACCTGCTGGAACCTGGTTCCTTCTCAAAAATGGGTCCTGGGCACAAAAATAGCTGCTTTAAACGTTGTTCTTTTAACGTGATATTTTAAAGGCCCTGTCAACAGACAGGGCCTTTAGCTTTTTGATCGGAATTTACACTCTGTGTCGGTCAGTTTGTCCGAGTTAGTTTGCCTGGGTTAGTTTGTTTGGGTCCGTTTGATAGCGAGATCCCATCCTTTGAGGTTTTTACTTCGAGTTTTATCTGACATTTCAGGTTCGAACCTATGGTCCAAAGTCCAATTTTTCTTGATGTCTTCAAGGGAAGAATAGATCCCGTGCTGTAAACCAGCCAAATAGGCCGCGCCTAATGCGGTTGTTTCTGCAACAGCAGGGCGATTAACCTGAAGATTCAAAGTGTCTGATAGAAACTGCATAACCCAATCATTGGCGACCATGCCCCCATCAACACGTAATTCGTTTGGTGTGACGCCGTCATCTGACATTGCTTCAAATAGATCGCGGGTTTGGTAGCAAACGGCTTCGAGAGTTGCACGGACGATTTCAGCGGGGCCACTGTCACGGGTGAGGCCATATATAGAACCGCGTGCATGTGGATCCCAGTAAGGCGCGCCGAGCCCGGTGAAGGCTGGGACAAGATAGACACCTTTGTTATCAGGAATGCTTTTGGCCAGAGCTTCGGTCTCGCTTGCGGATTTGATGATTTTCAGGCCATCCCTGAGCCATTGAACGGCGGCGCCGGACATGAAGATGGCCCCTTCGATGGCGTAAGATGTTTTGCCATTTACACTGTAGCCAATGGTGGTCAGCAATCGGCTCTTAGAGCTGAGTGGCTTTTCTCCCGTGTTGAGGAGGACAAAACAACCGGTGCCGTAAGTGCTTTTTATATCACCGGGTTCAAAGCAGGTTTGTCCAAAGCTTGCCGCCTGTTGGTCTCCGGCGATACCTTGTACTGGAATTGCGGTGCCAAAAAGTTCTGGGTCGGTCAACCCAAAATCAGCTGCGCATTCCTTTACCTCTGGAAGCATGGAGGCTGGGATGTTGAACAATTTAAGCAGTTCATCATCCCAGGCGAGGTTGTGAATATCAAAGATCATGGTGCGTGATGCATTGGTCACGTCTGTTGCATGTTCTTTTCCACCCGTTAATCGCCATAGCAGGAACGAATCGACTGTGCCAAAAGCAAGTTCACCCCGTTCGGCTCTTGCGCGGGCACCATCAACATTGTCGAGAATCCAGGCAATTTTAGTTGCAGAAAAGTAGGGGTCGAGAAGTAACCCGGTTTTGGCGGTAACTATTTCTTCTTGTCCATCAGCCTTTAGTTCGGCGCAAAGATCAGCCGTTCTCCGGTCTTGCCAGACGATGGCATTGTAAACTGGTTTCCCTGTTGTTCTGTCCCAAACAACGGTTGTTTCGCGTTGATTGGTAATGCCAATTGTGGAAACGCTAGCACCTTGATCTTTCGCGCTTTTTAAGGCCGCGCGGGAAACATTCAGGGTTGAAGACCAGATCGTTTCCGGGTCATGTTCAACCCAGCCATCATCTGGAAATATCTGGGGGAATTCTTCCTGGGATTTGGCAAGGCTGGAACCCCTGGTATCAAAGACAATTGCCCGGCTGCTCGTTGTGCCTTGATCGATCGAAAGAATATATTGTTTATCGTTCATTTCGGTTTCCCTTATCGCTCCCCTTGGATTTTCATCTTTACTTTCGTATGTTCGTTTATGAAAGTAAAGTGAACATGGGTTCCTTTTTTGAAGGAACTTAAGTAAAAGAAGAACTGAAGTGCCAGTAAAACGGTAAAAAGTTCGTAAGAGGAGAAGTGCAAATGAATCTGGATAGTTTGAGTCGCCGCCAAAGGCAAATACTTGAATTAGCAAAAGATAACGGTTTTGTTTCCATCGAAACAATGGCCCAGGACTTCTCTGTTACGACGCAAACTATCCGCCGTGATATCAATGAACTTTGTGACGCAAAATTTTTAAACCGTTTTCATGGCGGGGCAAGTTTTAGCTCATCTGTGCTTAATCTGGATTATACGCAACGCCAGGCTATCAACGCAGAGGAAAAACAGGGTATTGCACAGCTTGTTGCCCGCGAAATTCCGAACAATGCTTCAATTTTCATCAATATGGGAACAACAAACGAAAGCGTTGCCCACGCTTTGATGGCGCATTCGGGATTGCGTGTGATTACAAACAGTCTCAGTGTCGCACACATTATGAGTTCGAACCCGAGCTTTGAGATAATTGTTGCCGGGGGCGTGGTACGTAGCTTGGATCGTAGTATTATCGGGGAAGCGACGATTGACTTCTTCCGCCAATTCCGCGCCGATTACGGTGTTATTGCCGTGGGTGGTATTGATGAAGACGGTAGTTTACTCGATTATGACTATGGTGGTGTCAGAGTATCTCAAACCATAATTGAGAATGCACGTCATACCCTTTTGGTTGCCGATAGTAGTAAGTACGGCCGCAACGCGCTGGTTCGACTTGGGCACCTTTCCCAGATAGACACGTTGGTTACCGACAGTTTACCATCGGAGCCTCTGTTGTCGATAATTCAGTCATTGGACATAGAGGTTCTTTGCTGAAGGTGTCGATTCTTTCGATTTTAAATGTAATTGAACATTCATAAATCAAATTAATTTTCCCTGCATTTCTTCCTTCAAGATAGCCATCTCAATTGATTAATTGAAATGTGGAACCAATATTTTATTTGTAAATCAATTGGTTGGTAATTTTACTTCTAAAGCTTGGTTTATAAAATGTTTTGGTGTGCATAAAATACTCATGTCATAAAATATTCACTTTAGAAAAATAGTGTTTGCGTTTATGTTCGAAACTGAACATTATTATAGCCAAGAACACTTACTTATTCCCTGAGGAGCAGATTATGACGGTTCGTGTCGCAATTAACGGTTTTGGTCGTATCGGTCGACTTGTCCTAAGAGCCATCATCGAATCTGGCCGCGATGACATTGAGGTCGTTGCGATTAATGATCTCGCTTCCCCTCAGGCAAATGCTCATCTTTTGAAGTATGATTCAGTACACGGCACACTTCGTAAAAGTATCAAGGCTGATGACAGCGCACTGATTATCGAAGGCAAGCGTATTGCGGCTCTGTCTGAGCGCAACCCTGCTGACTTGCCTTGGGGTGAGTTGAGCGTCGATGTTGCTCTGGAATGTACCGGTCTTTTTACCGATCGTGAAAAGGCTTCACTTCATCTCGAAGCCGGTGCCAAAAAGGTTTTGATTTCTGCGCCAGGCAAAAATTCTGACCTTACAGTTGTGTATGGTGTGAACCATGACAAAATTGCGCCTGAGCACAAAGTTGTATCAAACGCGTCTTGCACAACAAACTGTCTGGCACCTGTCGCACATGTGCTTAACCAGCTCGTTGGTCTGGAAGAAGGCTTTGTGACAACGGTTCACGCCTATACTGGTGATCAGAATACTGTCGACACCATGCACTCTGATATGCGACGTGCAAGAGCCGCAGCTCTTTCTATGATCCCAACCTCTACGGGTGCGGCCCGGGCTGTTGGCCTGGTCTTGCCTGAGCTGAATGGAAAGTTGGACGGGACGGCTATTCGTGTTCCAACCGCGAATGTCTCCATGATTGATCTCGTCTTTACGGCGGGACGTAAAACTACTGTAGAAGAAATAAATGAAGCTATGCGGGTTGCCGCAGAAGGGGCTCTCAAGGGAGTTCTTGATGTGAATGATGAGCCGCTGGTTTCGATTGATTTTAACCACTCACCTGCGAGTTCGACCTTTGATTTGACGCAAACCCAGCTTGTTGGGGATCGTCTGGTTCGGGTTTTGAGCTGGTATGACAATGAGTGGGGGTTCTCCAACCGTATGGTTGACACTGCTGTCGCCCTGGGGCTTAGCCTCTAGGTCTACTTGATCAGGA
>MAAC01016685.1_pt1 | contig 10280 bp, 9 predicted proteins | sample 1115981 | NCBI WGS metagenome assembly MAAC01 (sample SAMN04961126, study PRJNA320927) | seawater metagenome | isolation source: sample BD02T64 sea water enriched with oil for 64 days | place: USA:Gulf of Mexico | collected 2013-07-27 | reverse complement strand
AGAAATTTGCAATATCAAGATTAATAGGTGCGCCTCCTGGATATGTAGGTTATGAAGAAGGTGGACAATTAACGGAGAAAGTTAGACGTAAGCCTTATGCTGTAATTTTGCTTGATGAAATTGAAAAAGCGCATCCAGATGTGTTTAATATGTTGCTACAAGTTCTAGATGATGGGTACTTAACAGATAGTCTAGGTAGAAAAATTGATTTCAGAAATACCATTATTATCATGACATCTAACGTAGGAGCTAGAAAGCTAAAAGACTTCGGAGCTTCAGGAGTTGGATTTGGTACTGCAGCACGTAAGAATGCCGAAAGTGAAAATGCTAGAGGAGTAATCCAAGCTGCATTAAAGAAAACTTTTGCCCCAGAATTTTTGAATAGAATTGATGATGTAATAGTATTTAATGCATTAGAACGAGAAGATATTCATAAAATTATCGATATCGAGCTTACCAAGTTATTTGCACGTATAGAGGATTTAGGCTATTACCTTAAATTAAGTGATACTGCCAAAGATTATATCGCTGATAAAGGGTTTGATAAAGAATATGGTGCAAGACCATTGAAAAGAGCGATTCAAAAATATATTGAAGATCATCTCGCAGAAGAAATTGTAAATAGTCAACTTCAAGAAGGAGATACGATTTACATGGATCTAGATAAAGACAAAAATGAACTGAAGGTTAAAATCGACAAACCCTCGAAGAAACCAGAGGAAGAAGAAGAATCTAAGAAAGATTAATTGTAACTATTTGATATAAATGGAGTCTTAAGCTACAGCGCTTAAGGCTCCATTTTTTTATACGTTAATAATCGATAAAAGTATATATCATTTTTAGACCAGGATAACTACAACGTTGTATAGTCGTTATATCAGGTTGTTAATCGTTTTTTAATTTAAAGATTAAAATTACTATGCATGCACAGTAATTACAAACTATATTTGCAAACCCAATATATAAATTTATAGTAATGAGTGTTTTAGAATTACATTTTGGTATTTTTGAATTACTTCCTAATTTAGTTTTAGGCAAAATTAAAGAAGGGATTCATTTCAATAAAGAATTGAACACCATTCTAGTAGAACGTTTAATAGCACATTACGGAGAAGATGAACCACTAGGGTATGTAAGTATAAGGGAAAACAGTTACAGTATAGATCCTTTGATTCATTTACATAATTCACGTTACGATAAGCTGTGCTGCATAGGTATCGTGGAAAGTAATCAAAACATATTAAGCTCCGTGTCGTTAGAAAGTAAATTTTTTAAACAAGGAAAATTGAAAGCTTTTCAATATCATATAGATGCTATAGAATGGACTAAGAAGGAACTACTTAAAAATTTAGATATTAATTTTGAAAACCATCTCAACTAGTCAAAAATCGAAAAATCATCGATATACATGGAGTCTATGATTGCCTGAGATTCTTTAATATCTGTATACATTACCCTATCTTCATTATATGTAGAAATTTCATTACGAACTATATTTTTAATGGAACTCAAAAAACTAGACGTATTTTTTTCATGAAAGTCTAGTGACTGTATACTTGTAAGCAATTCAATGGATAGAATAGTTTTTAAATTAGAAACTACTTTATAAGCTTTGGTAGCAGCATTAGCTCCCATACTAACATGATCTTCCTGACCATTTGAACTTACAATACTATCTGTTGAAGCTGGATTAGAAAGTTGTTTATTTTGGCTAACAATACTTGCAGCAGTATATTGTAAAATCATCATCCCGCTATTCAAGCCAGCATCCTTACATAAGAAAGGTGGTAAACCTCGAGTTCCACTCATAAGCTGGAATATTCTACGCTCACTTATACTTCCTATCTCACTCATAGCAATGCTCAAAAAGTCTAATGCAAGAGCTAATGGTTGCCCATGAAAATTGCCACCTGAAATAATAGTGTCCGATTCTGGAAAAACGTTAGGGTTATCTGTAACAGAGTTACACTCTGTAAGTACCGTTTTTATAACATGATCTAAAGCATCTTTACTAGCGCCATGAACTTGTGGCGTACATCTAAAACTATAAGGGTCTTGAACATTTGCCTTTACCTCAGCGGCTATATCGCTGTCTTGTAATAATTCTCTAATGATTGAGGCACTTTTTAATTGTCCCTTATGTGGTCGTATAAAATGAATTCTTTCATCAAAAGGAGACATATTACAAGAATAACCATCAATTGATAACGCAGTTGTAATATGAGCCCAATACCATAATTTTTGAGATTCTAAAGAGAGATAAACTCCATAAGCTAGCATGAATTGCGTGCCGTTAATAAGAGCTAGTCCTTCCTTCGATTGTAATTGTAAGGTTTTCCAACCCTTCAGTTCATTAATTTCTTCGCCAGTGTAACGTTTTCCTTCATAAGTAACTTCTCCTAAACCTATTAGAGGCAAGGCTAGGTGTGCTAAAGGTGCAAGATCACCAGAAGCTCCCAGAGATCCTTGTTCATAAATGACTGGATAAACTCCATGGTTATAAAAATCAACTAATCTTTGTACCACTTGAATACTGATACCACTATGACCGTAGGATAAACTTTGTATCTTTAGAAATAACATCCACCTTACAATATGGTCAGGAACCTGATCACCTGTACCACAAGCATGCGACATAATTAAATTATGCTGCAGCTGAGTCAAATGTTTCTTATCGATTTGAGTATTACATAAAGAACCAAAACCTGTATTAATCCCATAAGTTGCAGGACTATCTGTCGTTCCAAAATTATCATCTAGATATCTTCTACACTTCTCAATAGCAGCTATTGATACATCAGATAATTTAATCTCTGTTACGTTTTTATCAATATCATTTAAGTCACGTAGACTTAACCGTTTTGGTGAAATTTCATGGATCATTTTGGGCTGTTTATGTAAGTACAATAATAAGTAAACTAAACACCTTATAAAAACATTAATAATAGCACCTATCAATCAGTTGTTTATCAGTAAAGTTATCAGCTACTTAAAAGGGATAATGCTTTAGACCACATGCTCCGTTTTATATTTAATCAAAATATGGTCAATTCTTCCCACCTAAAAACGGCACAAACCTAAACTCTCCAAAAGTTTCTTTAGAAAAGTCTGTAGCGCTTTCTCGTACAATTAAAGTCATTATTTGTGGATCGCTACCTACTGGAATCACTAGCCTACCTCCTATTTTGAGTTGGCCTAATAATGTTTGAGGAATTTCTGGCGCACCGCATGTAACGATAATAGAATCAAATGGAGCTTCTTCTGGCAAGCCTTTATAACCATCGCCAAAAACGTACTTTCTAGGACGATAATTCAGTTTTCTGAAGAGTAAATTGGTTTTTTTATACAATTCATTTTGTCGCTCAATCGTATAAACTTGAGCTTTCATTTCTAGTAATACCGCACATTGATAACCACTTCCAGTTCCTATTTCCAGTACTTTATCGCCTGCTTTTAATTCCAGCAATTGGCTTTGAAACGCCACTGTAAAAGGATGAGATATGGTCTGGTCTGCTCCTATGGGAAATGCTTTGTTTTTATAAGCGTGTTCTAAAAACGAGCTGTCTAGAAACAAGTGTCTAGGCACTTGATTCATAGCATCTAGCACTTTAGAATCTGTAATCCCTTTATCGCGCATTAAATCTACTAACTGACGGCGCTTTCCTTTATGTATGTAATTATCTTCGATAAGATCAAAAGTAATTTCAACATTCTTTATTTCCCATTCAAAAGACTACTATTTTTCAACAAAAATTTGCTAATAAATAGTCACAACTACCTTTTAACTAACGATATTTTAACGATCTATTACTTATTTTTACAAAAATGCGATAATTATGCTCAAAGCTGGAGTTCTAGGTGCTGGCCACCTCGGTAAAATACACCTTAAACTACTACAACAAAGTGAACGCTACAACCTCATAGGATTCTATGATGCCGATGCTCAAAATGCAACAAAAATTGAAGAAGAGCTAGGGTACAAATATTACTCTGATGTAGATGAACTCATTGCAGCCTGCGATATGATAGATGTAGTAACGCCTACTTCTTATCATCACTCTAGCGGTATGAAAGTTCTCGAGGCTGGTAAACACTTGTTTATAGAAAAACCGATAACGGTTACTGTAGAAGAAGCTGATGAATTGATCTCGCTTTCGCGAAAGCGGAATCTAAAAGGTCAAGTAGGACAAGTGGAGCGTTTTAACCCAGCATTTAGATCTGTGGCAAATCGTTTTGATAATCCTATGTTTATTGAAACACATCGACTGGCAGAATTTAATCCGCGAGGTACAGATGTAAGTGTGGTACTAGATTTAATGATTCACGATATAGATGCGATACTAAGTGTGGTAAAAAGCAAAGTGAAGAGCGTGAGCGCAAGTGGCGTGTCTGTAATTTCTGAGACGCCAGATATTGCAAATGCTCGTATAGAGTTTGAAAATGGCTGTGTGGCAAATCTTACTGCAAGCCGCATCAGTCTTAAGAAAATGCGTAAAGCTCGCTTTTTCCAGAAGGACGCATATATCTCTGTAGATTTCCTGACTAAAAAAGTAGAAGTCGTACGTATGAAAGACGCTCCAGAAGTACCTGGCGATTTTGACATGATTCTACAAAATGCTGAAGGAATCAAAAAGCAAATTTATTTTGATAATCCAGATGTGACAGATAACAATGCCATTCTAGACGAATTAGAAACATTTGCTGATGCTATTGAGAATGATACCAGACCTATAGTAAACCTTGAAGATGGCGCAGCTGCTCTAGACGTAGCGCTACAAATCATTAAAGAGTTTAAGTCATTATAAGTATGAAGAAGCTCGTTTTACTAGGTCTTTTATGTGTTTTTGCATCTTGTAAAAAAGAAGCCTCTGAACCTGAAGAAGAAAAAACTACCGATTATAATTCTGAGGTTTTAGAGGATAAATTAGGAGAATTATTCAGCAACACAAATTCTAAAGGAATGGGAATTGCTCTTTTTAATGGAGATCAAATTCTTTTTGAAAGAGGATATGGTGTAAGCTCTTTAAAATATAATGTGCCCTACACTACAAAAACGGTTCAAAATATTGCTTCTATATCAAAAGTGGTTACAGGTCTTACCTTACTTAAAGCGATGGAAGGAAAAGATGTCAAACTAAATGATGACATCAATTCTTATTTACCTTTTAAAGTTAAGAATCCTTTATTTCCAGATGAGTCCATAACCATTCAGCAACTGGTAACACATACGTCTTCCATTTATGACGGTAGTTTTTATGGTAATTCTTATTATACTCTAGAAGCTGACTTTGCAGATGATCCTGATATAGATCAAGAAGAAATTAATCAACTAACGACTAAGGAAAATAGCCTATCGTTAACTGAATACCTCAAAGCTACATTAGAAGAAACAGATAGTTCTAGTAATAAATACGGTTACATAAATTATAAGCCAGGTTCAACTTATAGTTACAGCAATAATGGTGCTGGACTAATTGCACTAATAGTAGAGTCTATAACTGGTCAAGACTTTAAAACATACTCTCAAGAGCACATTATAAAGCCACTATCTCTAGAAAATTCCACTTGGCAAGATGACATTAGTAATCAGCATTCTTATTTATATAGCAAAAATGCATTGAGATATCCGTTTTATGGACTGGTAACTGCTGCAGATGGTGCCTATAGAACCAGCACGCATGAGCTTGCCATTTTAGGTCAAGAATTGATAAAAGCGCACCAGCAAGAAGGGACATTATTAAACGACAAAAGCTATGAGATGTTCTTCAAAAAATATCTAGATGAATCACATTTCAAAACCGAAAAATCTAGTAAAGCACATGAAGAAGATGGGTTCAACAAAGGGGTTTTTATCACTTATGAACGTGGTGGCATAGGACATTCTGGCGGCGATCCAGGAGTAACTACTCTACTCTATTTTCATCCTGAAACTCATAAGGGATTTGCGCTCTTATTCAATTCAGACTTTAATACTGATGAAGAAGAGGAAGCTTTTCTATCTATTGCTGAGCTTATGAATGCAGAAATTGCTAAAAAACAAATTAAATAGACCGGTTAACATCGGTACATCATAAAATAAATTACAATGAAAAATATTACAGTTATAGGTGCAGGAACAATGGGAAATGGTATTGCACATACGTTTGCACATTCAGGTTTTAACGTTGCTCTTGTCGATATTTCACAAGATGCTATAGACAGAGGTTTAGGAACTATTTCTAAAAACCTAGATCGCATGATTGCCAAAGAACGCATCACAGAAGATGATAAAGCGACCACTCTAGGGAACATTACGTCATATACAGATCTTAAAGAAGGTGTCTCTCAAGCAGATCTTGTGGTAGAAGCAGCGACAGAAAATGTTGATCTAAAATTGAAAATATTTGGTGATATGGATCAGTTTGCTCCAGCAAATTGCATTTTATCTACTAACACGTCTTCGATATCTATTACTCAAATTGCTTCAGTAACTAAGCGACCAGAGAAAGTAATCGGTATGCATTTTATGAATCCAGTACCTATCATGAAACTCGTAGAAATCATACGTGGTTATTCTACCAGTGATGAAGTTACAGAGACTATAATGACGCTTTCGCGAAAACTAGGTAAAACACCAACTGAGGTAAACGATTATCCTGGTTTTGTAGCAAACCGTATTTTAATGCCTATGATTAACGAGGCGATAGAAACACTTTACAATGGTGTTGCAGGAGTAGAAGAAATTGATACCGTAATGAAATTAGGTATGGCACATCCTATGGGACCTTTACAGTTAGCAGATTTTATAGGTCTTGATGTTTGTTTGAGCATATTAAACGTAATGCACGATGGTTTCAAAAATCCTAAATATGCTCCTTGCCCGTTACTAGTAAATATGGTAATGGCAGGTAAAAAAGGTGTGAAGTCTGGAGAAGGGTTTTATGACTATTCTGAATCTCGTAAAGCTGAAAAAGTGAGTGCTAGTTTTAGATAAAGTTTTCAATTAAAATGATGCGAGAAAGAAAGTATCGAGGATTTCAAAATCTATGGGAAGACATAGCATCTTGGGTAGAATTCAATAAAAATATTGATCTCGATTATTTAAATAGTCGCCAGCGCGATTGGGTTAAAATATGGATCAGTCCGTTTTCTGACCTTTCTTTAACGGGCAGTGTTATACCTCAACCTAAAGGAAAAGCGAGAAGACTAATTACTCAAGGACTTGTGGATATTTATAAAGCTCGTAAAAAAGAACTGGACAAAATAGGTAAACCTTACTATTTAAAAATATGGTTGAATGATCGTAGGTTTTCTAACTCACAAGTGGTTTGTGCTATAGATGATTGTATTGATTTCTATGAAAACACGCATGCACGACCAGAACATTCCATTGAAATAGAAAACTCCGGAATAGCTGATGTTGCCATGAAATATCCCGAATTTACTTGGGAACATCGACTTGATGAAGAATTATTAAACTTTAATGAATTGGGTTCTCCAGATGATTATCATAAAATGGAACATTATTTAGAGGAGAAAAGATGGTACGATAATCAGGTAAAGAAAAAACACCGAAAAATAACAGATCCTAACTTTCCTGATGTCGATTATCGTGCCTTTAAGAAAGGAAATGTCTGGCTAGGAGAAATTAAATAAATATGCCTAAAATAAAACCATTTAAAGGAGTACGAGCAGCAGCAGATAAAGCGGCGCACCTCATCTCGCGCACCTACCAAGATTATGGTAAAAAAGAATTGAAGGCGCAACTCAAATACAATCCTTATAGTTTCTTACAAATACTTAATCCTGGTTATAAGTTTAATCAAGAAATTTCTGGAATTGAGCGTTTCAGTTTAGTACGCAATAGGTATTTAGAATTTAAAGAAGAAGGGTATCTAATTCAAGACGAGCAACCAGCTTTTTACTTGTATGAAAATATAGATCCTCATCACAGTTATACTGGGATCATTGCTGGTACCAGTACTAAAGATTATCAAGATAACAAGATTAAAAAACACGAAGACACTCTAAGTTTTAAAGAGGTTCTTTTTAAAGATTATTTAAAGTCGGCTGGATTTAATGCAGAGCCTGTTTTACTTACCTACAAAGATAGACCAGATATCAACCAGATGATCGATCAGGTAAAACAGCGTCAACCAGACACCTTTTTCTCCACAACAGATTTTAATTCTCATAAAATTTGGGCGATTACAGATCCTCAAATGATAGAGAGTCTAGAGAAACAATTTCAAGAGATACCAGAACTTTATATTGCAGATGGTCACCACCGCAGTGCCAGCTCTTCCTTATTATCTCAAGAAATGGATCCTGATCAAGAAAGCTATCATTACTTTATGAGCTTGCTTATTGCCGAAGATCAACTTAATATTTATGAGTTCAACAGGCAGGTAAAAGACCTCAACGGACTGACTAAAGAGGAGTTTTTAATTCGTTTAGATCAAAAATTTAGGATACAAAATCGAGGAATAGAACTTTATAAACCGTCTAAAAAACATCATTTTAGCATGTATTTAGATGGTGAATTTTACAGCTTGTACCTGCGTAAAGGATTGTACGAGATCACAAATCCACTACAAGATCTGGATACCCAAATGCTCTACGATTTAATCCTTAAACCTATCTTAGGTATTGAAGATTTGCGCACTGATTTAAGGATTAGATACAGTTATGGTAAACATGACATCATGCATATTAAGGAGCGTGTAGATAAGCATGAGTTTGCGGTAGGCTTCGGTCTATTTCCAGCAACGGTAGAGCAAATGAAATCCATTGCAGACGCTGACTTGAGAATGCCACCTAAAAGTACTTTTATACGTCCCAAACTACCCAGTGGATTAATAATTTATGAATTTTAGAAATGAGCACAATTAAAGAATCTTTGTTACGCTTTCGCGAAAGCGTGCAACCACAAGCAACTCTTGTAGCAGTAAGCAAAACGAAACCTAAAAGCGATCTAGAAGAGGCTTATGCGGCCGGTCAACGCCATTTTGGAGAGAATAAAATTCAAGAAATGACCGAAAAATGGGAAACCTTGCCAAAAGATATTTGCTGGCACATGATAGGTCATACACAACGTAATAAGGTCAAATATATGGCACCTTATGTGCATTTGATTCATAGTGTGGACTCTCCAAGATTACTTAAAGAAATTAATAAGCAAGCAAAGAAAAACGATCGTGTTATAGATTGTTTATTGCAAATTCACATCGCGAGAGAAGATTCAAAATTTGGTTTTGACGAGGAAGAATTAATTGCGTTGTTAAATGATCAAGCGTTTAAGGATTACAAAAACGTCCAGATTAAAGGACTAATGGGAATGGCTACTTTTACTGATAACCATGATCAAGTGAGAGAAGAGTTTCAATCGCTAGCTGCTACTTTTGAAAAAATCAAAAACGATCAATTGCTAGATGCTAGACATAATTTCACTGAACTTTCTATGGGAATGACTGGCGATTATAAAATTGCACTGGAAGAAGGAAGTACCATGGTACGTATAGGAAGTGCGATTTTTGGTGCTAGAGATTAAGTTCACAGTTGCAGTTCAACAGTTTTTTATAACGTATTCCCAGATAATAGTCTGAAAGAACTATTTGATGGTAAAAACAAAAAAGGGATGAAATTAAATTTCATCCCTTTTTTTTATGACTCATAATTAATGATTAAAGCACCTCACTTAAATCATATCCGCCAAATTTTTTCATATAAGATCTAACTGAACTACCGTAGGCATCTTTACTACTTAAATTTCCATTAGACTTTAAAAATTTTCTTACGCCTCCAGGACCAGAAAGGTGAGCTGCTGCCAGAATACCACTTTCTGTAACTTTTACACCTGCAATTGTTTTTCCCTCATATTTTTCAATATAAGGTTCTAAGGATTTATGGTTATATCGTAAGTACTTGAGGAAAACACGCTCCTGTAAATTTACAGAGTTAAGAAACGCCTCTGTATCTGTAACACCAAAATGAGCTAGCGTTGTAGCACCAAATTGATACTTACCTAAGTAACCCAGCGTATTTACACGCCAGTATTGACCTCTTGATTCTTTGAAAGCAAGCGCTTCCTTAAAAGAGATAAAACTATCTTCACCAGAAGTAGCCAGAGAAAGATCCCTCAAACTAGGTTCTTCTAACAAAGGAGCTTTAATAGGTCCTTTTACTTTAGTCTCAGTAGAGGTTACATAATCAGTAATAACATCTAGAGTACTAGAATCGGTATTAGAACTCGTCGTGTTAAATACCGAATAGCTCATCAATAGCAAAGCTGGATAAGCGAC
>MAAC01019592.1_pt1 | contig 10299 bp, 9 predicted proteins | sample 1115981 | NCBI WGS metagenome assembly MAAC01 (sample SAMN04961126, study PRJNA320927) | seawater metagenome | isolation source: sample BD02T64 sea water enriched with oil for 64 days | place: USA:Gulf of Mexico | collected 2013-07-27 | reverse complement strand
CCCGGGTGATCCGGGTTTCAGGTGCTGGCGGACGGTATCCCAGCGATGAATGCGGCCTCACCGTGTTGTAGTGAGTCCGCCACCGATTGATCAAGACTTTGGCTTCTCGAAGCGTGTAGAAGATCTCGCCGTTGAGCAGCTCGTCACGCAGCTTGCCGTTGAAGCTCTCGATGAATCCATTCTCCCAAGGACTCCCAGGTTCAATATACAGCGTTGACACGCCGACATTGCTCAGCCAGTTTCTTACAGCCTTGGCCGTAAACTCCGCTCCGTTATCCGAGCGGATGTATTTGGGCACGCCTCTTGTCGCCATCAGCCACGCCAATCGCTCAAGCACATCGCCGTTGCGGAGATTTCTTGCGACATCAATCGCAAGGCACTCCCTCGTATGCTCATCGATCACCGTCAGCATCCGAAAGCTCCGACCGTCATGCGTCCTGGCTTGCACAAAGTCGTAGCTCCAGACATGGTCCTTGTGCTCGGATCGGAGCCTCACGCATGACCCGTCGTTAAACCACAATCGACCTCTCTTTGACTGTTTCTTTGGCACTTTGAGCCCTTCCTTCTTCCAGATCCGTTCGACTCGTTTGTGGTTGACACGCCATCCTTCGTGACGCAAGATGGCTGTGATTCGACGGTAGCCGTATCTTCCGTACATGCATGCAAGTTCAATAATCCGCTGCGTCAACGGCAGTTCATCGTCTCGCACATTCGGTAAATACCGCTGCGATGCTCTGGGTTGTTTCAAGAATTTGCACGCCCGCCGCTCGGAGACTTCGAAGTAATCAAGGATCACCTCGACCGCCTCTCGCTTCCGGTGCGGGCTTAGAAGTTTCCCGAAGCGACTTCCTGGAGCATCGCTTTGTCGAGACTCAGATCCGCCACCAGCTTCTTGAGCCGAGCATTTTCCTTTTCAAGATCCTTGAGCTTACGGGCTTGGTCGGTCTTGAGGCCGCCGTACTCTTTCCGCCAGCGGTAGTAGGTCTGCTCGGTGACGCCTAGCTTGCGTGAGACCTCTGGGACGCTCATCCCTTGGCCCAGATGGACCTCCGCCTCTCTGAGTTTGTTGATGATCTGTTCTGCTGAATGCCGTTTTCGTGCCATGATTTCCTGCCTTCCAAATACGCCCATTCTACGAGTTCACTCGCATAAAAAATGGACTAGTTATTGGGGGGCAGGTCATGCGTTGACGCCGTGCTCAGCCAGCGCCTCCATGAATGGAACCTCCACATACAGATCGTCCTGGGTGTACCCGCCGTTGATCATCGAGGGCGACCATTGGGGTAGTTGGTCGAGCGGGATCGGTCCGCCCTCGTAGACGGCGTAGACATTGGCCGGGACACCATCGGCGGAATGCAGATCGGGGAACAGTTGCCAGATGTAGCGGGCGTAGAACTCCATCGGGAACCCCCAAGTCACGCCGATCATCTGCCCGAGCCATGCTCCCCGAATGCGATCTCGGATTTCAGATTCGGGAACATTGCGGTACGCCACATCACTCTTACAAGCGGATGAAATCAGATCCTGTGATCTGGTTGGAGCGCACCCCAGAGAACTGGCTATCCAGAGCGAGCAGGCGACGCCTGAGACTAAACAAAGTGCCGATCGATTTCTTGGTTTACGCTTGGCTTGTGGTGTCTGCATGGCATGCTACTTGGAAAATGATCAAGGTGCAGAATTACTGTACTCGCAGTGGTAGGGTAGATCTGTTGTGAGGCATGAGTAGGGGCCAGCGAGTTTGTGTGGCATGTTTGAGGCATTGTGTTCAGCCTTTATGCGGCTCTATCCTGCACTGTGACTCTGATACCGAGTCGGAATAGCTTCGGGTCACCTCGAGTTGATTGTCTGCTGATTCGTATAGTCGGTGTTGCACGAACACTCGATTCTCCCCCTTGAGGTAATCGATCACTCGTTGTTGCTGGTCATTGAAGATGCCAGCAACGATGACACTGAGAAGCTGCCATGGGTAAAGTTGAGATCGCATGACTGAGAGTATGGCTCAGATCGGAACCTATTCAGGATGTCGGCCGAGTTTTTGGGCCACACGAGGACTGGGGGGCAGGTCAAGATTTTCGTTCTTATCGCCGCCTGCGAGTCGCGGCAAGTCCGCCGAGCCCGAGGAGCATCGCTGAGCCTGGAGCTGGGACGAAAGAGACAACAACGTCATCGATGTAGGCTGTTGAGAAGCTCCCGTCGACCGCACCGGTGATGGCACCGAACTGCAGGGTTACGCCGCCCGAGACATCTGGACCAGCAAATGTATCGAAGCTGTAGAATGTGTATGTATCCGTCAGGAAGATAGGGGCACCACCGAGGATCTCAGCTGCCGAGACGCCGCCGCCATCGAGTTCAGAAAAGAACTCCGCGAAGAAAACGCCGCCAATTCCTGCAGATCCCTTTGCCCAGAACTCGATATGGACTGCAGCTCCGGCAGCGATTGAACCCGCGCCCAGATTTGCTTGTTTGATGACGGCGCCCGAGCCAATGTGTGGGTTGTGAAGATAGCCGGCCCATGCACCTGAGTGGGCATCGGAGACGACATCAAAGATTGAGCTTGGGCTCGGGAATGAAGACCATCCGAAGGTATCTCCGGTCTCGAATCCCCCGTTGGTTGCCATGCCGGCTTGGGCAAAAGTGGTGGTCAGAGCGAGGGTGAGTGTGATGATTGCAGTGTTCATATCTATCTCCAGTTCGGGTGTTATGCACAATTGTGCGGGACATCGAGTTTGTTAAAATCGCTTAATTCGTAACAGTTACAGGCCGCAAGGCTTGTCTTAATCGTTTTTGAGAAGTCTCGGGAAGGCATGGAACATGAGAATATGAGGCAAATCCGGCTATTTTTGAGTATTTTCTCCGAATTTGGTGTATTGTACCTAAGGCTGCTGACTACCTGAATGTAACAGATACATTTTAGGCGTCAACTAAAAAAGCTTTGTCCGGATGATTTTGCAGAAAATTATCGGTCTATTTACGCGAGTATTTGCCTTGCTTACGATCGCTGAGTTTGGTTTATATAAATAGGGTTTCGTCTGCTAGGTGTTTAATTTTGATCATCCGGTGTGATCCGTGCAATGCACAAAGTGTGTTCGACTAATTCAGAGAAAGGAGATTGATGGGCCGGATTTCAAGTGAGCATTGTGGTGTATCGCCTTGCTCATTGCTACGAAATCCGAATTGAATGGGAGATCTCGGTTGATACCAGCCTTGGGCTCTCATCGGAATCAGATGAATACGTTGAAGACCATGGTTTGGTGTGTCCGCGAGTCTTTGGTGATTGATTACTCACTCGTAGACTTACTCAGCGAGATCTCGCAACTGGGGGATGGGACAACCCATGGTCGTTGCCATAATATTGAAAATGGTACGAAGAGCACGGGCTGATTCGTGCCGTATCATTTGATCTGTGTTTTTAGTTCTTCGCTTGCTTGACCAAAGGGTTTTTACCAAATGCCATTCCCAGAAAAATTCACTTGGGGTGTTGCTTCGGCAGCATATCAGATCGAGGGTTCGACGGATATCGGCGGGCGCGGACCGTGCGTTTGGGATGCTTTCTGTAATATGCCAGAGAAGGTGTTTGAAGGTCATAACGGCGAGATCGCGTGCGGATCATACGACAGAGTCGATGAAGATGTCGAACTGATGAGCAAGCTTGGGGTAGGCGGGTATCGGTTCTCGATCTCTTGGCCAAGACTATTTCCTAACGGGATTGGTGAACCCAACGAGGCGGGATTCGCGTATTACGATCGGCTCATTGATGCGATGCTCGCGAAGGGGATTGAGCCTTGGGTCACGCTATATCATTGGGATTTACCGCTCTCGCTTCATGAGCAAGGCGGCTGGCTTGATTCGCGTTCGCATCAATGGTTTGAAGAGTACACGCGAGCGGTTGTCGAACGATACTCGGATCGTGTGACGCATTGGTTTACCCTCAATGAGCCTCAAATTTTCCTCGGGCTAGGACTCAACGAAGGGACGCATGCTCCTGGCTTGAAGCTGAGTCGAAAAGAGGTGTTGCTCGCGACGCATCACGCATTGTTGGCGCATGGGCGAGCGGTGAAGACGATCCGCGAGCATGCCAAGCAATCGCCGATGATCGGTTTCGCGCCGGTGGGGAATCTTCATACGCCGGAGACAGATTCTGCTGCAGATATTGAGGCGGCCCGAAGAGCAACCTTTGATATCGAAGAAAAAGGATGGGCGTTCAACTATTCTTGGTACTGTGATCCGGTCTTTCTTGGTCATTATCCTGAGCAAGGGCTTGAGCTCTTTGGTGATGATGTTCCCGAGTTCACCGCACAGGAAATGGAGCTGATCAATCAGCCCTTGGATATCTGTGGTGTGAATATCTATAGCTCTGTAATAGTGAGGGCTGGAGAAAACGGCGACCCCGAGCGGGTCCCGAGTGTTCGTGGACATCCGATGACCATGTTCAAGTGGACCATCATTCCGCGATCACTTTACTTTGGTCCAAAGTTTTTGCAGGAACGGTATGGTCTTCCGATCGTAATCACCGAGAACGGGCTCGCTTCGATGGACTGGGTTCATGCCGACGGGCAAGTGCATGATCCGGGTCGTATAGATTACTTGACGCGATATCTCTCTGAACTGCGCCGGGCGTGTGATGATGGGGTGGATGTCCGTGGGTATTTCCAGTGGTCGATCATGGACAACTTTGAATGGGCTGAGGGGTATTCGCTCCGGTTCGGGCTGATTTACTTAGACTATCAAACGCTCCGACGGATCCCTAAAGATTCATTCAGGTGGTACGCCGAGGTTGTTCGTACTAACGGCGAACATTTGCCAAACAGCATTGCGCCAATCGCGTAACAAAAACATTTTATCACTGCGGTTTACAAAATTATTCTGAATTCCGGCGTTTTCCGCTCGTGAATTCGGAAAGTTTCATGTAGCATGATGTAACAGTTACGCTCAAGCAAATGGCACCACCACAGTCTCGTTCAAAGGAGAGAAAATCATGAACCTCAAGTTTCTAATTCCAGCAGCAATCGGGTTTGCTGCATGCACCGTAAATGCCCAAAACTTAGTGTCCAACGGGAGTTTCGAGATTCCAGGGCCTGGGTTTGTGCTCTTTGAAGATTGGCAGAACTTTGGGAATGTATTCGCAGCTGATTCAGGCGAGGTTTTCGCACAGGACGGAGATACTAGCGGCAAGATGTTTGGTGCTAGCAACGGATTCCAGAGTGATCAAGTGTTGCTTCAGACTGTCGAAGGAATTGTTGAGGGCGAACTCTATACGCTCTCCGCATTTACTCAAAACCTGTCGAGCGATGCATTGGGTAACGAAAGTATCATCCTGATACAGATGAGCTTCCAGGACGCCGGAGGCGTGAATATCGAGGTTATTGAAACTATCGCGATCGATCCTGTGACCAGCCCGATGGATACTTGGGTCGCATCTGAACTCAGTGGCGTCGCGCCCGTGGGCACCGCACAAGTCCTTATCGCATTGCTCCATATCCAACTCGGTAGCGATCAGGGATTCCCCAGCCAAGGCGGTGGTGCCTCATTCTGGGACAACATTCAACTTGTTGGTGGGGATGCGCCATGTACGAATCCGGCAGATTTTAACGGCGATGGCGTTCTCAACTTCTTCGATGTCTCAGCGTTCCTCCAGGCATTTGCTGAGAGCTGTCCATAAACCTAAATCACAATGAAAATCAACGCTCGACCGATTTGGTCGAGCGTTTTTTATTTTTGCTCAGTCGATAAGATCAGTTCAATGCCACAACTGACTGGTGCATTGGATTTCGTGAGGAGTTGCATTCTCAGTTGTTTGCGATCAGTAGGATTAGCAATGGCCCCAAACTGAGTTGAAAACCGTGATTGGGGATTGAAATAACATTAGATTGTCCTATTTGAAATCAGAATCCGAGTAAGAATCAGCGAGAGGTAGTCATTTTAAAAATTGTCGCCAATTACAGTGTTTTACCTTAGGAGTAGGATCAGAAATCTGGTAATGTAACAGTTACATACCCTTCATTGCTGTTTCTCATGAAGGAACTGAAACTGGATTTTAACTGATACACACACACAAAGGAGAGAAGAAATGCAAACGATTTATACAGCCTTGTGCGCTGCAGCACTCTTGAGCACTACTGCTCATGCGGCCAATGTCACTGTTCTGGATTCGACCGGGCCTTGGCTTGGATATATGAATGTCTTTGAACTCCCAGCCAACGGCGGCGGGTTTGTCTTTGGAAGCGGTTGGGGAACATCTGACTTGGTCACCACCTTCGATGACGGCGCTGGCACCATGACTTTCTCGCCGAACACCATCGGCGATCCTGATCCATTCTGGTATCAAGGCGGCGGGGGCCCGGGTGCACTGGGCAACAAAGTCATGGAGGCAAACTTGTACCTTCAGGTTGACGACGATTCACTCGCCGGCCAGATGGTGACCTTTGACGGCATGATCAACTCCAACTCATTCACCTTTGCACACGATGCAACTATATTTATTCGCGATTTCGCTCCCGATTTCTCGTCATTTACCGAGACATCGATCAGCGCGGTTGCGGGCGCATTCAGCATCAGCCTCAACACCGATGCGGGACTTGGACGTCATATCCAATACGGATTCCAGGTTCGTGGCGAGAATGTATGGGTCACCGACACTTCACCGTTCGGGAACATGGTGGTTTCGACCATTCCTGCCCCTGCCTCAATGGCGCTGTTGGGTATGGGCGGGATGATGATGGCCCGTCGTCGTCGATAAATCTAAGCCTGATATAGACTCTTCCATCCACACCAGCCGCCGGATTCTCCATCCTGCGGCTGGTTTCTTTTTGCATGAAGGGTATCCAATGATCAGCCCTTGACGGCGCCGCTGGTGAGCCCGGAGATGAACTGCTTCTGGAGCATCAAGAACAGCCCCGCGACGGGTGCAATTGAAAGGACAGTCGCAGCCATGAGCAGTCCGTAGTCCGTGCGGTATACGCCGCGGAGTTGGGCGATGGCGACGGACAGCGGCTGCTTTGATTCAGACTGAAGGATGATCTGAGGCGAGATGAAGTTGTTCCACATGCCCAAGAAGGTGATCAGCATAAATGCGCCGATCATCGGGCGGATAAGCGGGAGGACGATCACAAGGAAAATAGAGAGCTCGGAGCAGCCGTCGATCCGGGCTGCTTCGATAAGTTCATCAGGGACTGATTGAGTCACGGCTTGGCGGAAGAGGAACACCCCAAAGGCGGGCGCAAATGTTGGTAAGAGCAGCCCCCAGATCGAATCGAGCAGCCCAAGGTCGTAGAGGAGTTCGTAGCTTGGTGCGATTAAAAGAGTGGGGGGGATAATCAGCGCGCCAAGCACGATGAGTGTGAGGAAGGATTGACCGCGGAATCGGGACTTGGCGAGGATGTATCCGGTAGCTGCCGAAATGAGGGTGGCAAAGAGCGCGCTGGCCGATGCGTAGAACACGGAGTTGATGAGCGATCGTCCAAAGCCGAGCTCGAAGAGGTTTGAGTAGTTTTTCAGTGTGAGTTTGTCCCACCCAATCCCGAAGAGTCCGTCTCGGGGCGGGAAGAACATGCCGCTAAAGAAATCTTCTTGTGATTTGAGTGAAGCCACGAGCAACCAGGCGAATGGGAATAGCACGATAAATGCGAGTATTACCAGTAGCGTATGCAGCGAAAGAATCTTCGGATTCGGGAGCGATATCTTCACTTGGCCATCTCCTCTCGCCGAACCATGTGGATCTGAATCAATGCCAATCCGATGAGCATAAAGGCGAGCGCCCATCCGATTGCGCTGGCGTATCCAAGATCGCCGAGTTCAAATCCGTTTTGGTAGAGGTACATGACGATGGTGAGCCCTTGGTTGTTTGGGCCGCCGTTGCCATCGAGGAGCACGAAGGGGAGTTCGAAGAGTTGGAGCGAGCCGATCATCGAGAGGAGCACGACGAAAGTCGCGACGGGTCGGACAGCGGGGATGATGACATGGATGAGCTTTTGCCACGAGCCTGCGCCATCGATCTCGGCGGCTTCAACGAGTGATTGATCCACATTCTGCAGGGCTGCGAGGAAATAGATCATATTGAACCCGACATAGAGCCACAACGAGATCAGGATCAGCGTGGCCATGATGTGCGACTGGAGCCAATCAACCTCGAGCATCGCGGGGTTCGAGGTGATCCACGCGAGCGCCCGGTTGACGAGACCGGCGCGTTTTTCGAAGGCGAGCATGCCAAGGATTGATACAAAGACAAGCCCCATGAGCTGAGGACTAAAGAACACCAAGCGATAAATCGATCGTCCGCGGAGCTTCTTCGAGTTGAGCGCCAGTGCGAGCCCGAAGGCCAATGGGAGCTGGATGAACAAGGAGCCCATCGCATAGATGATTGTGTTCCGGATCGATTTCCAGAAGAGGGGATCGTCTGCGAGATTGGTAAAGTTGTCGAACCCGACGAATGTTCGGGTGCCCGGACCATAGGTTTGGTTCGTAGATAGGAATGCGGATTGAATGAGCGGGTAGACCATGAAGATGGTGAAGAGGGCGAGGAAGGGCAACAACATCATCCAGGAGAACACAACACGCTGACGAGACAAATCTTTCATTTACTTCTCCACCTCGTTTTTTACCCCGGTGAAGGCGTTGCGTGCCATCTGGCGGACGATATTTTCTTGGGCGTGTTGGAGCAAATCCTTGGCGTGCTCGGCGAGATCTTCAGGCTCATGAATGCGGTTGGACTGTGCCCAGCTGGCGAGATTGACCGCGGCGTCGCGGATCTCAAGGACCGCTGAGTGGTTGTAGGGCGATGATGATCGGACCGGTATAGTGGGCGCGAGATCAATATACATCTGGCCCTTTGCTTGATTCATAAAAAACGGATCGGGTTCGTCATAGACCGGATCATCCCACAGCGAACGCACCGGCGAGATAATGTCGACCATGCGGTAGAGCTCTCGTGCGATCTCTGGAGAGGTGTAGAGCATCTTTGCGGCTTCCCATGCCTGATCGAAGTGTTCGGAGGTGCGGGGGAACCCGAGCATCGTGCCGCCACGAACACTGGTGCGTCTGCCTCCGGGTTCGAAGGCGGGCAGCGGGATGAGTTTCATCTTGCCTCCGATCAGAGGCACATGCATCTTCCAGATCGAGCACATCCAGTCCGGGCAGAGATAGGCAATTGCCTTTCCATCGATCCTCGCCTGATGCCCCGCGGCGCTGAACTCATCGATATCAATCACAGGCTGATCAGGATCAACACACCACGACACGATGGTCGATAAGAGTTCTGCATTGCGATGACTATCCACGGTCGGGATCCCTTGAGGATCAAAGAGTTGGCCGCCGCCCTGGAGAAGCAAGAGTTCGATATTGTCCTGCTGGGTGTACCAGAAGGACATGGCGTAGTGATCAGGTTGACCATTTCCATCAGAGTTGGTGGTCATCGGCGCGAGGAGCCTGAAGAAATCTTCCCAGGTCTCGGCCTGCTCAAGGTCAATACCCGCGGCTTCAACAAGATCGGCTCGGTAGGCAAGCATGACCGGGTGCACATCGTGAGGCAATCCAAACACACGCCCTTGCACACTCCATGGGCTCAGCGATGGTGGGTTAAAAAGTTCGAGCAATCCCTCTTGCTCAAGTTGCTCGGTGAGATCACGGAATCCGATCGCGTCGATTGGCCCCATGAATGCTTGCCCGACGGTGGAGCGTTCGACCTCGATAAGATCAGCAGTTGGGAGTCCTCCAAAGAAGCCGCTCATCATCCGGCTCTTGATTGCGGCGATACTCAATAGCGAGAGATGCAGATCGTCGTCATCGATGCCCTTCTGGGATTCGATCATCGGGAGATACATCGCTTGGTGTTCTGGAGAGAACACCCACATTTCAAGAGCGTCTGATTTGCGATCCTGAGAAGACATCACCCACAAGCCGGAGATGACAAAGAGCACAACGATTACCCAGATGCCTGCTGAGAGACTGCGGAGTGAGAGCAGGGTGATGGTGATGGCATGCATCATTCAAAGTACCGGCGGCCGCCAATAGGGATGGTTGGCAGGACTCGAGCGAAGAGCAGAAATGCTCCGTGCATGATTATACAGTGCGTTCGACTTCGCCGTTGTGATTGAGACGGACCGGCGTGATGCTGGCGAAGGATGTTGTATTGAGGATCTCGAAGGTTGTTGGGCGGACTTCGCGGTAGATCTCGTTGGTTTCGGACTGAGCAGCCCTCATGATCCATCTCGCTGCTTCAACCCCTAGTGCGACTGCGTCTTGACAAACGGCGGAGTACCTCGGATAGGTATGGAAACGGGTAACTGAATCATCAAATCCAATGAT
>MAAC01012498.1_pt1 | contig 10303 bp, 15 predicted proteins | sample 1115981 | NCBI WGS metagenome assembly MAAC01 (sample SAMN04961126, study PRJNA320927) | seawater metagenome | isolation source: sample BD02T64 sea water enriched with oil for 64 days | place: USA:Gulf of Mexico | collected 2013-07-27 | reverse complement strand
GGTTTAAAAATATCTGCAACAGTAATACTAGGACTTGCTGGTAAAAATGGTTGGCAAAGTCATGTGGATGAAACAGCCAAATTGGTTAATCAAACACAAATAAATTATCTCTCAACCCTTCAACTTGGACTTCATGGAGATGAAAAAGAGAATTTCCCAAAGAAATTTCATGGTACTTTTGTCTTGCAAGATGATATGGGTATGTTAAAAGAACAAATAAGTTTAATTGAACAAATAAATACTGACAAACCCATAATTTTTAGATCAAATCACGCTTCAAATGCTTTGGCACTTGCTGGAAATTTACCTCGTGATAAAGACAGGTTAATTGAAGAGTTAAATGAAGCCTGTGAGGATGAAACCTTGATGAAACCATCGTGGTTACGAGGGTTTTAGAGTACACTCACTGAGTAAATAAATTGAATATAAATAAAATCCCATAATAAAAAAAATCACAAAGTATTAATACTCTTGGGAGTACTATAAGTTAGTTTACTTAAGGAGTACAAAATGATTAATGCAAATGATATTTTAATTATTACAGATAAAGCTGAATTCAAAGCTTTTAAAGTAACCAGTACAGTTCTTGGAACCAAAGATATAGAAATGATTGAAAATATTTCTTATATTGATCCCCATAAAAAAATAAGCTCATTGTTAAGTGATAAAGTTGGAAATATAGGACATAACAATGGTGACAACAAATATGTTAAAAGAGAAATGTTTCGAAAATCTTTAGACATGATTTTAACTTGCACCAAACGAGTTTTAAGTACAAATCTCAATACCAATTGGCATATTAGTGCTCCTTCTAGTATGCTAAATTCTATTATTTCTAGTTTAGATAACAATATATATAAATCCCTTGGATTGATGTTACATAAAGATTTAATCAATACCAAGAAAACCAAGTTATTATCTCATTTTGAGTAATAACAAATAAAAAAAGAAATGAGTTGCTTAATACTAAATATGAGTAAATAGTTAACTTTAGGATATTAACTCATATTTAGTATTCTTATCTATAATAGCCCATGAATAAAAAACAAGTAACATTAAAAACAATAGAGGAAATAGAAGTAAGTAATGATTATTTAGATTTCCATTCACGATATTATAGTTATTCCAAAATTGATTCTTTACCCAATACAAAACTCGTCAGTTATACTAATTCAGTATCAAAATTATTAAATATGCAAATAGATGAAGACAATGATGAAAAGCTGGTGAAACTACTTAATGGTGAGCTTTTATTAAAAAACTCAAAACCCTATTCAATGGTTTATGCTGGACATCAGTTTGGACATTTTGTTCCCCAACTAGGAGATGGAAGAGCCATCAACCTGGGATGCATTAATGGTTGGCATTTACAACTCAAAGGTGCAGGGCTTACTAAGTACTCACGTCAAGGAGATGGAAAAGCAGTACTTAGATCTTCTATTAGAGAATATTTGATGAGTGAAGCTATGTATGGTTTAAATATACCAACTACTAGAGCTTTGGCAATTATCACCTCAGATGAACCTGTGTATAGAGAAAAAGTGGAAACTGCTTCTATTGTATTGCGAGTTTCAAAATCATGGGTACGTTTTGGAACTTTTGAATACTTTTATCAAAGTCAAGATAAACAGAGTTTAATGGAACTTGCAGATTTTGTTATTGCTGAAAATTTTTCTCATTTAAAAGATGTTGAAGATAAGTATGAAAAACTTTATTTTGAAATTGTAGATAAAACAGCTTATCTAGTAGCCATGTGGCAGGCATATGGTTTTATGCATGGGGTTATGAATACAGACAACATGAGTGTTGCTGGATTTACCATTGATTATGGACCCTATGCATTTATGGACAATTTTGATGTGAACAATATTTGTAATCACACTGATTACGAAGGGCGCTATTCTTATGCCAATCAACCTCGTGTTGCACAATGGAACCTTGACTCACTTGCAACGTGTTTCTCAGCTTTATGTGATGAGAAAAAACTCGTAGAATATCTGGATAGTTTTTTACATATGCAAGATAATGAATACTTAAAAATTATGCAAAAAAAACTGGGACTCTCCCATGAGTTAAGTTCAGATTCCAATAGAGAGTTGGTGACTTTACTCATTGGAACTTTAAATACTGTAAATATTGATTATACTTTGTTTTTTAATCATCTAAGTCATTTTGAATATGAAAAAATCATTGATTTGTGTATGTTCAAGAAACCTATGAAAGAATGGATAGAGTCATATGAAATAGCTCTAGAAAATGAGTCTTTATCAAAAGATGAAATTAGCTTGCAAATGCAAAAAGTGAATCCAAAATATGTATTGAAAAACTACATGATTCAAGAAGCCATTGATAAGGCCCAAAATGATGATTTTACTTTGGTGAATGATTTGTTAAAAATTGCACAAAATCCTTATGTTGTTCATGAAGGTTATGAAAGATATATGTACTCAACACCTCAAGAGTTTTGTAATGTTCAATTGAGTTGTTCTTCGTAATATAAGTTTAAATGAAAATGTTAAAAATAAACATTTTCATTTAAATCGTTAATTTGTTTTAGAATGGCTTCTGGATTATTGTATTGTACTTGAAGAGGAAAGTAGTTGTTTTTATATTTAAATACTAAAGAGGGAAAACTATTAACGTTTAACTTTCTTCTTCTATTTAAATCTTCTTGAAATATACTTACTATTTCATCTGATTCTAAATCAGCAGAGAATTTATCCACATCAAGGCCGATACTAGAAGCTGCGAGCTCTAAAGTATCTCTATTTGACGGGTTAGACGCTTTTAGATAATATAACTCTTGAATTGCTTGAATCATCTCGTATTCTTTACCTTGAACACGTGCAGCAATACTTGCTTGACAAGAGAGATACGTTGATCGTCTGGGTTTACAGTTTGTCCAAAAGTCATGGTTGAATTTTGTTCCCAATTGCTCTTCTATTTGTCTCCAAATACCTTGTAACATCTCTTGCATATCTTGAGCCATATCAATATCACTATGAGGAGCTAGACCTCCGTGTACATAAACTACTTTGATATTATCATTTAAGTTTTCTAATACTTTTTTCCACGTGGGTGCAAATCCATAACACCAAGAACACATTGGATCTAATACATAATATAAAGTAGTCATTGTTTACCTTTTAGTTTATTATTTGTTTATGTTCTTAAATTTCAATTTCTAAGGCAATTGGGCAGTGATCACTTCCCAAAACATCGCTTAGAATATAAGCATCTTTTACAGCATCTTTTAAATCATCACTTACATAGAAATAATCAATTCTCCATCCCACATTATTTGCTCGGGCATTGGCTCTGTACGACCACCAGCTATATGAGTCTGGTTTATCATCATTGACATGTCTAAAAGTATCTATATATCCATGGGATAAAAACTTGTCTAACCAGTCTCTCTCCATTGGTAAAAATCCAGAAACTTTTTCATTTGCTTTAGGACGTGCTAAATCTATTTCTTTATGGGCTGTATTTACATCTCCACAAATGATGATTGATTTTCCTTCTTTTTTTAAAGCTTCACAATGATCTAAAAATCTATCATAAAATTCCATTTTATAAACCAACCGTTCTTCTTTGCTTTGACCATTTGGAAAATAAACATTAAAAAATGCAATGTCTTTGTCTCCAAGAGTAAAGTGAGCTTCGTTAATTCGACCTTCATCTAATACATCAACACCTCTACAATTGTCTTCTAGTGTGGTTGTTATGTCTGTATAAAGTGCAGTTCCTGATCTTCCTTTAATAGCAGAAGAACTAACCAGTACATTTTCATAGTGCTTATCAAAGATTGAAGCTGGTATTTGCTCTGCTTGAGCTTTGATTTCTTGAAGTCCTAAGATATCAATATTGGCTTCATCTACCCATTTAAGTGCTTCTTTTTTATCAACTGCACGTACTCCATTTACATTCCACGAGACAAATTTATATGTTTTCATTTTTCTTGTTCTACCTTTGTATTTTTTTTAATAATCTTTTTACTTTTATTATTTTTAGAATTGAGAAAGTTTGACATTCCCATATTTTTATTTCCAAATTTACTACCACTTTTAGGTACAAGAGAAGTATTTTTTCCTCCATGCATATCAATATAACCTTGCGTACTTTGAGTACTGTGTTGGGCAGCTATAGATGATGTGACTAAAAACAGTGATATTAGTAAATATTTCATTTATATCCTTTTATAATCTGGATTATAAAACATTATATATTAAAGTAAATAAATTTTTTAACTATTTTTTTTAAATCCCAATAAATAGATTTCTAATTGTTTCATACAAATATCAAATTCTTTGGAAGAGCCACTTTGTTTGGAAATAAGAAGAGCTCCTTCAATAGAAGAGATTAGAAATAGAGCAGTGTTTTTATAGTTGATTTCAATGATTTCACCATTTTGGTGTGCTTTTTTTAAAGTTTGTTCAAATAAAGCACTCCAATTAGAAAAAATTTCATTTAATATGTCTGAAAAATCTTTGTCTTCACATGAACACTCTTGTAGTAGATTTCCTAAAGGACAGCCTTTGGTGAAATCTCGATTGGCACTTTCTTTTATGATAGATATCAATAAGTTAAGAATATCTTTTTCACAATTTTCAAGTTTTACCCAATTTTGCTCAACTCTTGTCCTGATCTTTTCTTCAATCATCACCAGAACCATTTCTTTTTTGGAAGAAAAATAGTGGTACATAGAGCCTTTTTTAGCTTTTGCACTCTCCAAGATTGAGGCAAGTGATGCCCCGTTATATCCTTTTGAATATACCTCTTGAAATGTTGCTTCTATTAATCTACTACGAATGTCACTCATAAATTTCCTAGGATTTATTTTTTTGTATTATATCCAAGATTAATTGAGGCTCACATCTTTTTGTGTAATCTTCATCAATAAAAGCAAAAATAACAACACCTTTTTTATCCAAGACATACGTTGCTGGCATTGGAATCTCATAAGAGTCATCATCATTTGAAGTAGGTAAGTTAATTTTAAATGATTCATAAATAGGTTTAAGCTCATCTGCTAAGGAAAAAACCAAACCAAATTCTTTTGCAATAACATTTTTTTCATCACTTAAAACTTCAAATGAAAGTTCATTTTTTTCTTGTGTGCTTAAAGATGCATCTGGTGTTTGGGGTGATATTGCAATCAATGATGTGTTAAGTTCTTTTAACTCACCTAATCTTCCTTGAAATTCTTTTAACTCTAAGTTACAATAAGGACACCATCCACCTCTATAAAAGTTTAATACCACAAAATCATTTTTTTCTAATTCGTCTTTTAAAGACACCTCATTATTTAATGCATTGGGTAAAACAAAAGGATGCACTTGTGCTCCAACTTTTAGAGCATTTTTACTGATGTTTTGCTCCACTAATGTTTGTGTTGCTTTTAACATAACTTCTTGCGTTGCAACAGGAACTTTGTTTCTGAATGCTTCTTGATAACTTTTAATTTTTTCATCTAACTTTGACATTTAATTCTCCTTGACCAACTGGTTGGTTTATGTAATTGTAATCTATTTTTATTTCTTTGTCAAGTGTTTTACGAATTAGTATGAAATGGAGAAGTTTGTGAAAACGGTGAAGTTGAGTTTGGAGGATGTTATATTTGTTACTTTACTATAAGAAGAACCTTTTTTTAAGATAGCAACAAAAGTATCAAAAGTAGTTTGATCTAAATTGGCAAGGGCTTCAACATCTCCATTGGGTAGGTTTTTAATATAACCAAAAATATTTTTTGATTGGGTGTTATCATGAACAGATTTTCTATAATAAACGCCTTGAACAGTACCTTTTATGATGAATCTATATGTAATCATTAATATCCTTTGGCAAATAATAGTATCAAGGTTAACGTTAGTAGAGTATTAATAGACAATTGAAAAGAAGCCATCAAGATTATTGAAATTTTGATAGCTACTTAGAGAATGATTTATGTTCTTTTGAGCGTTCTATGAAATAAAGAAAAATTAATGAATTTTTTCCTCTATAGAATCAAAAGCTTTTTTATAAGCTGCTGCTTGTAGATGATCTAAAGATAAGGTCATTGGTAAATCTTTTAAGAACTCCATAATTACAGTGATATTGCTGTTTGCTACTTGCGCTCTTGTTAATGCTGTACTTGCTTTTTTTTCGGCACTCATTGTTATGTCCTTTTATATAAGTTTGTATACAAGAAGATTATATTTGAAGAAAACTTAAAAATAGAGAATAAGTTATTCTAGCTAAGGTTAGTATCAATAATTTTAGATTTACGTTTAGTTAATAGGTTTACTACATAGTACGTATCTGGAATTAACACTTAATTAACAAAATTTTACTACAATGGCATAAATTATTACAAGAAGGATAAAAATGAAAATCAAATTAAGTATTCTTGCTTTGATCTTAAGTATAAACACACTATTCGCAGCAGATGTTATGATAGAAAATGCCTATGTAAGAGCAACACCACCAGGAACTCCTAATACAGCAGCTTTCATGAGCATTATAAACAAGGATTCAAAAGATATTCAAATTGTTGGAGCTAAATCAAGTCTTGCCAAGATGGTGCAAATTCATACACATACGAAAGTAAATGGTATGATGAAAATGGGTCAGGTAAAAATAGTAAATTTAAAAGCACAAGAGAAACTTACTTTTAAACCAGGTGGTTATCATGTAATGTTCATGGGAATGAAAAAAAGACTCAAATCAGGTGAAATGGCTGATTTTACTTTAATCTTCTCAGATGGAAGTGAATTAAACATAAATGCTCCTGTTAAAAAAGCAATGGCAGGAATGAAACATGATAAATCTACTATGCATAAAAAAATGTCAGGAATGAATCATTCTGATATGAAAAAATAAAGAACTAAATTTTTATGAAAAACAGTGTAATAATGGTAGCCTTGGTTGCCTCATTGATTTTTGCATATTTCTCAATTGATTTTAATTCTTTGATGAGCTATGAGCAAAAAGATGTGAAATTTATTACACAACACAATGACTGTGATTTACATACTGAGCCCTGTCAAATTGTACTTGAAAATGGTAGCAGTTTTGAACTAGAAGTTAGTGAGAAAGATATTCCATTAATGAAACCAGTTAAATTCACAGTCACAACTAACAATTACAATAAACCAACTCTACCATTACACATCTATGCTACTAATATGCATATGGGTATACAAAACTTTGAATTTAAAAAAGTTAAAGAAAATGTATATGAGTCTAATGTTATACTTCCAACTTGCATAAGAGGAAATATGAAATGGAATGCTGAAATTATTTTAGAAGAATCTCAGAAAAGAGTTGGTGCAAAATTTCAATTTAAAACGGAACATTAATGAAAAAAGTTATATTTTTAATCTCGGCACTTGTTATTACAATTATAGGTATTTTTGTTGCTAAGCCATATGTGGAAGCTTATCAAGAACGGCAAAAATACGAGTTTACTTTAGATACTATTGATGGTGAGATTAAACTATCAGATTATAGAGGAAAAGCAGTTGCTATTTATTTTGGGTTTATGTATTGTCCTGATGCTTGTCCTACTTCTCTTGCCCTGTTAAGTGAGTCTTTAAAAGATTTTTCAAAAGAGCAGGTTGAAGCTTTTCAAGGTATTTTTATTAGCGTTGATCCAGATCGTGATAGCTTAAAAGATTTAAAAGAATATGGTACTTATTTTGATAAAAGTATAATAGGAACCACTGGAAAGAAAGACAATCTTAAAAAAATAGCAAGAAATTATGGTACTTATTATGTATTAGAAAAGTCAACACCAGAAGATGAGTTATACAATGTTGCACATACTTCTTATTTTTATATCTTTGATAAAGAGGGTAATTTAAGTACAAAACTTAGAGGTTTTACAACTCCCGCTGAAATTACAGAGGCTTTAAAAAAAGTATTATAAGACAAAAAACATAATAGGTATTTTACTTCACTTGTGATATAGTTTACTAGTTAAAGGACTATTATTAAGTATTTAATTTATTTATTATGTTTTTATACTACATTTATTCATGCCAAATCATATAATATACCTGCACAATCATATAATCTATTTGATATTACTGTAAATGCTGACTTTACACTATCTAAAAATAATGGTTCCGAATCTAAAATTAAAACATTTTCTTACCGATATGGCGTTTTTTACAACAACAAATATACTACAAAAAAAAACGTCTACTGTTTTTATAGTTCGAAAATGAAAAGACTTGCAAAAAGTTTGGTAAAACCAGCACATAAATTCTGTGTTTTTCCTAGTGGAAAAAAGAAGATTTATTATATGAGCAGTGAAAAAAGATATGAAAGAATAGAAAGATATAAAATAAATCTAATTAATATGGATTTTTTAATTGAAAACACAAAATTTAATGATAAGTGTAGAAACTCAGGCCTTAATGCTAATGAGTTTAGTCAAAAAATTTCACAATGTATGGAGAAACTAAAGAAAAATGCCAGATGAAATAGTACTTGGATTATTAACTTTTTTAACGTCAACAGTTGCAGGGGTAGTTGGACTTGGTGGAGGAATGCTCTTAATTGCAATACTACCATTGTTTTTACCTCTTAATGCCATAATTCCTGTCCATGGGATTACTCAAATGTCTAGTAATATCAGTAGGGCATATTTTGGTATAAAAGACATACAGTTTGAAGTTGTACCTAAATTTATTTTGGGTTCGGTTTTAGGTGTATCCTTATTCGCTTTTTTATTGTCTTATATTTCCTTAGAATATGTGCCTTTATTTATTGGTGTATATATTTTATTAAATTTGTGGAGTAAACGTTTTGGAGAATATATTAAAAAGTATGAAAGTTATTTTATGGCTGGTTTCTTTCAAACAGGACTAAGTGTTATTGTAGGAGCCACTGGACCACTTACCATGGCTTTATTGTTGAAAGACTATGAAGATAAAGATAAAGTAGTTGCAACGGGTGCTTTATTGATGTCTATTACTCACACAGCGAAGATTTTTGTATTTGCTATCTTCGGATTTATGTTTTTTGAATATATTTACATTATGATTTTTATGATTGTAGGAGCTGTTGCTGGTTCTTATTTTGGTACAAAAATAAGACATAAAATTGATGGTAAAAAATTTATAAATGTATTAAAAATTCTCTTAACACTTTTGGCTATTAGAGCTATTTATACTAGTCTTTTTTAGATTTTTTAAGTTTTCTTTCTTTATTCATTTTGATGAGTCCATATATGGTAATACCTATCCAAAAAACTTCAATCATAAAAGACCCAAAGTTAAAATGTACCAATAAAGAAATTAGAAGAAGTATGGCTCCTATTAAATTTAACAGTTGATAATATAAAGAATTAAATGCATATCGACCCTGCTGCAATATAAAATAAGCCCAAACAATAAATATCATACCTGCAAAACCAATCCACTGAAAAATATCCATTGTACTACTTAATGTTCATTAATAAGAATTTGTTTTTTTCCATTTTTCTTTGCATTTTCCAGTGAGAGTTTGGCTTTTTTAATCATAATATCTAAATTTTCATCTTGTCCATAAAAAATACCAATACTAATATGAAAGGTTATAACCAAATCTGCAACTTTTAAAGTGTGTCCAACTAAAGATGTTTTAATTTTATTAAACAAGGTTTTAGTATTTTCTATTGAAATATCTTCTAGTAAAATAGCAAACTCATCATCTTTAAATCTTGAAACCAAATCGGATGATCTTAAATTATTATTGATAATTCTACTCACATCTTGAATAACACAATCTCCAATGTCATAACCGTATTGGTCATTGATATCTTGGAAATCATCTATATCTACAATTGCAACAGCCATACAACCTTTTTTTCTTTTGACTTTATTGGCAATACTTTCACCACTATCAAAGAAAAATCGTCTGTTATATGAACACGTTAAATAATCTTTTGTTGCTAAATCTTTTGTTTTTTCAAATAAATCTAATAAGTCCAAATTAGAATTAACTCTTGTAATAAACTCTGTTTGAGTAAAAGGCTTTGAGATAAAGTCATTGGCACCAATTTTGATAAACTTTGTTGCTGTATCTAAGTCCTCATTTGCACTCATGACAAGAATACTTAATTGATCTTTTTTATACATACCTCTAATATTTACTGTTAATTCTAAGCCGTTCATTACTGGCATCTCATAATCAGTTAATACCAGTGAAAAATTATGCTCTTCTTTTTGATTTTTGATAATATCTAAACGTGCAATAGTGCCAAAAATTATAGCTGTTGATGGTATGTTTAAACTTTCTTTAATTCTTAAACTTTCTTCTAGGTTTACACTTAATT
>MAAC01015120.1_pt1 | contig 10306 bp, 7 predicted proteins | sample 1115981 | NCBI WGS metagenome assembly MAAC01 (sample SAMN04961126, study PRJNA320927) | seawater metagenome | isolation source: sample BD02T64 sea water enriched with oil for 64 days | place: USA:Gulf of Mexico | collected 2013-07-27 | reverse complement strand
TATTTCTATTAATATATTTAACGACTCTTCGACATTTTGGCCATTGTCATCATCAATGTATTCATTCAAGGTGGCTTTCGCATCAAGGTAATTTTGTTGGTGATAATATATTTCAGCTAAAGTAAAACTAACGCTTTTATTGCCTAGTTTTATTGCCTGTTTATACCAAAGAATTGCATCATTAATTTTATTTTTTGAATAATAATATTTAGCGATCTCAATAGCATACCCTTCATTTTCTTGCGCTAATGATAGTGTTGATTTTAACCATAACGATGTTCCATAGTCCTCATGCCTATGTTGATAAAGGTCATACTCCACTAACTCAAGTTTTTCTCCTAATGCAATGACAACACTATTTTGAGTATTATTGAGTAGACTTAATGAGATTATTTGAGGTAAAAAAAATGAGCTTAGTGCTAACAACAGCAGTAAACTCATCAGTACTAACAATTTTTTCATTGGTTTATTTAGCTTGTTCTTTTAGCCCTTTAGCATCATTTTGACGTATTAGGTCTAACTCTAACTTGGCGTATCTATGCTCAACAAATTCATAAACATTGGTACTTAACGCTAATTTATAATAATTTGCTGCAACACGTTTATCACCTTTTAATAAATTGAATTTTCCTAAATAAAAGTAAGCTTCGCATAATCGTTCACTAAACTCTTTATTGGAACGAACATTCAATGCGATATCACGAATAAATTCTGCTTGTTCAATTTCACCACTATAGAGTCGCACAATACTTTTTGCCCAAACATCATCACCAATATCTTTTGCGCGTTCTTTTAAATTCTGTAATGCTTTTTCATTATCAATGTCCTGATCAATTAAATATAACCAAAGTAATCGATATGGATCGCTCTTTTTAAGCCCGTAAAAGGTATTTAAATCGTCAACAGCTAATGCAGAGCGCTCACCGTAATATAAGGCAATGCCACGATTCAGGTAAGCATATTCATGCTCTGGTGCCAGTTCTAATGCAGAATCAAACGCCTCATAAGCTTGATCAAAATCTTGCAATTGCGTGTAATGAATTCCTAAAAAGTTATAGGCTTCAACCATATCAGGCTTTAATCGCAGCGCTCGGTTAAAATCTAAGCGAGCTAAAGAACGCAGGCCTACACTGTCGTACACCACACCTCTATCATATAGCAGCTGAGCTCGTTGCTCATCAGTCACTTCTGCTCGTTGAATAACTTCAGTCAAGCGTGCTAATGCAATCTCACTTTTATAATTAACCGGTAAAGGCTCTGCTATTACTAATTGACTGATAACTGTTTGAGAAGTTGGCCCTGATGAAGTGCAACCTTGAGAGATAAAAGCGGCGGCAATAAAGAGTGTTCTAAAAAATAATTTCACGAAAAATATAAGCCTTTAAATAAATAACTACTCGATTATACCTAAGCACTTTAAAATTGCGAGAGTCAAAAAGATAAATTTATCTATAGACGCTGTCGTGCTTATTGCTGTCGCGCTTCGTTTCCCTCAGGTCGACCTACAATAGATTAATGATTACACTCTTGTAGGTCGACACGAATGAAATGAGGTTCGACAAATTTTAGACATAAAAAAACCAGTGAAAATCACTGGTTTTAAAAAGCATTATTACTGTTTAGAGTAATTGGCTATAGCATCAAATTACTCAGCTGCTGGCGCTTCTTCAGTAGGCGCTACTGCTGGCTTTTCCATTGCTTCTTTAATACTTAAACGTACACGGCCTTGACGGTCAACTTCTAGTACTTTAACCGTAACGTCTTGACCTTCAGTTAATACGTCAGTTACTGCGTTAACACGTTCTTCAGAAATTTGAGAGATATGAACTAAACCATCTTTTCCTGGAAGAACATTAACAAACGCACCAAAATCAACGATACGTACAACTTTACCTGTGTAAATAGTACCTACTTCAATTTCAGCCGTTAATGCAGTAATACGGTCAATAGCATCTTTCGCTTGATCGCCGTCTGTCGCTGCAATTCTAACAGTACCGTCATCTTCAATTTCAATCGTAGTACCTGTTTCTTCAGTAAGTTGACGAATAGTTGCGCCGCCTTTACCAATGATGTCACGAATTTTATCTTGTGGAACTTTCATGGTATGAATACGTGGAGCAAATTCAGAAATATCATCACGATGCGTGCTGATAGCTGAGTCCATAACACTTAAGATATGAGTACGAGCTGCTCTTGCTTGGTTTAAAGCAATTTGCATGATCTCTTGGGTAATACCTTCAATCTTAATATCCATTTGAAGTGCAGTAATACCTTCAGTAGTACCAGCAACTTTAAAGTCCATGTCACCTAAGTGATCTTCATCACCTAAAATGTCAGAAAGAACAACAAAGTCGTCTCCTTCTTTTACTAAGCCCATTGCAATACCAGCAACAGAAGCTTTAATTGGTACACCAGCATCCATAAGCGCTAGAGAAGTACCACAAACAGAAGCCATTGAAGACGAACCATTTGATTCAGTGATTTCAGAAACAACACGAACTGCATATGGAAATTCTTCAGCAGAAGGCATAACCGCTAACATGCCGCGTTTTGCTAAACGGCCATGGCCGATTTCGCGACGCTTAGGAGAACCAACAAAACCAGTTTCACCAACACAGTATGGAGGGAAGTTATAATGAAGCATAAATGCGTCAGTTTTCTCACCCATGATTGTGTCTAAACGTTGTGCGTCACGCTGTGTACCTAATGTAGCAACTACTAATGCTTGAGTTTCACCACGAGTAAATACAGCTGAACCATGAGTACGTGGTAATACGCCAGTCATTACGTCTAATGCACGGATCATTTCAGGATCACGACCATCGATACGAGGCATGCCTTTAGTAATACGGCCACGAACAACAGTTTTCTCTAAGTCGTGAAATAAATCTTTTGCTTCTTGAACGTCAAGATCAGCATCACTTGCTAATAATGTTGCAACAACACCATCGCGTATTTCTTTAATTTTTTCGTAACGAACTGCTTTTTCAGTGATCTGGTAAGCTTCGTTCACTTGTTCTGTAGCAAGCTCTGCAATCTTAGCGATAAGGTCAGCATTTTTAACAGGTGCAACCCAATCCCACTTAGGATTGTTAACTTCTGCAGCCATTTCTTTAATTGCAGTAATAGCGGTTTGCATTTGCTCATGACCGTACATTACAGCGCCAAGCATAACTTCTTCAGATAAAATATCTGCTTCAGACTCAACCATTAATACTGCAGAATCAGTACCAGAAACAACTAAGTTTAACTGAGACGTTTCTAATTCAGATTGTAAAGGGTTAAGGAGATATTTTCCGTCAGTGTAACCAACACGTGCCGCGCCAACAGGACCACTAAAAGGCATACCTGAAATTGCTAATGCTGCAGAAGTACCTAATAAAGCAATGATATCAGGAGAAATTTCTGGGTTAGCAGAAACAACTGTGATAACTATTTGAACTTCGTTAGTAAACCCTTCTGGGAATAATGGACGAATTGGACGGTCAATTAAACGACAAATTAATGTTTCTTCTTCAGAAGGACGGCCTTCACGTTTAAAAAAACCACCGGGGATTTTACCCGCTGCGTATGTACGCTCTTGGTAGTTAACCGTTAATGGGAAAAAATCTTGGCCAGGCTTTGCTTCTTTCTTACCAACAACAGACACTAAAACGGAAGTATCGTCCATGCTAGCCATAACAGCACAAGTTGCTTGACGAGCGATAGCACCCGTTTCTAAAGTGACGGTATGTTGACCGAATTCAAATGTTTTTGTAACAGTATTGAACATAAATGTTCCTTTAATTAAATGGATAATTTTTAAATTATTAACCAATCTGTACAATTATTTATTCACTTAAAGCAAATTTGGAGCAGCTTAAGTTGAACAAAAAATTATACAGTTTGGATTGATTAGTTTTGCAAATTCTAATAGTTCTAAATTTTGCACGTATATTATACTTGGCTGTGTAGTTTTTACTAGGTGAAAACACCTATAAAATTGCATTAGTATCAATAATAAGTTTCTTTATTAAGCAACAAGCTTATATATTGGTTATATAATTTTAATCATCATTGAATAGCTCTGACCGGAACATAATAAATATTATTGATGTGTTGCTTAAAACTTATCATAGATAGTTTATCTGGTGAGTTATCCCATGAAGTAAGTTGCGCTTTATTTGGTAAAGCAACTTTGCTGAGTATAAGGATAATATTTTGGTAATCATCAAATTTGATCAAAGCAATATGATCAAAGTTTGGTCGAGATACTGTCAGTATACGCAACAAGTTTTCTTCATTTTCAGGAAATAAATTAATAAACACAGTACCTGAACTACTCAATTGTCCATCTAAATATTGATAATAACTTTTACTATAAAGGCGCATGGGGCTTTGTTGTTTGAAAAAAATATCACATAAAATTATATCGTAGCTTTGTGTTGTAGTACGTAAAAAATCTTCGGCATTATCATGGATAATATTATTTTTTTCAGATGACAAAAAGTATCTTTTAGCCATTTCAATAATTTCTAACTCGGCTTCAACCGATGTTATCTGAATATCAGTAAATCCTGTTAATGCGTTTTCTATTGTCCCAGCCCCCATCCCTAAATTTAAAACGTGTAGGGGTGACTTATGCCACAATAAAAATAACAACATTGATTGTGGGACAGGTAATAAAACGTTTTCACGATTTAATGTATCAATGGCAGCTTGAACAATATCGCCGCCGTAATGAAACCAACGATAATTATCTTGTTCGCGTACTTCTAACAACTCACCACTTATATGAGTGCGGTATAAAGATTTTCCAATATATGAATTTAAAATCGCTTGGCTCAAAAAAATATTCTCTACGTCTATTAAGATACAAAATTAGTAATATTGTAATAAAAGCATTTATTAATTGATTATCATATTATATTTATCTCAAGCAAAAAAAAAGGAACCAAAAGGCTCCTTTTATATAAGTTTTAAGTTTGTCTTAACGACGTAAACCTAACTTCTCGATTAAAGACGAGTAACGTACTACGTTTTTGCCTTTTAAGTAATCAAGTAACTTACGACGTTGTGCAACCATACGTAATAAACCACGACGTGAATGGTGATCATGGATGTGTGCTTTAAAGTGACCCTGTAAGTGGTTGATTTGTGTTGTTAACAAAGCAACTTGAACTTCTGGAGAACCAGTATCACCTTCTTTTTGAGCATATTCTGCAACGATTGCAGCTTTTTCTGTAGCATTTAAAGACATAAATAATCCTTAGTGTTTGTGTGCGAAAAGCACCTAAAATTCCTACCCAGCCAAACACTAATTCAGCGAAGGTAACAAAAGAGCGCGTATTCTATCAGTACATAATCAAATTGCAACTGATATTTACTGGTATCATGAGTTAATTAGAAGATAAAACACATTGCGTCGATGACTTGTGTACAACATGCAAAACTCAACAAGCTAAGTATACTCAGCAAGCAATTACAACGTTTTTAATACTTCTTCTAAAACAACTATCCGCTTAGGGGCAACAAGACCATTATCGTCAATATGGCCAACGCCAATGAATTCACCTTCACTGGTATTTTCGCCTACAAAAACTTGAACTAAGCCATCAGTTGGTGCTTTGGATACTTGCACGGGGTTGCCGTGTCGCAGGGAATTTGCTGACATATCATCAATAAAGATAGGAGGGATGCCATCACAAGCGGTAGTCATAGGTAACAATAATGGGTCAAGTAATTCAGAAGGAGCTATTTCTTGTACGTTCGCCTGTTCAACCAGTGAATTTAGTTGATCAAGTGTCACCATTTTGTCTGTCGGGTAATTACCAACTGCGCTACGGCGTAAATTAGCAACGTGAGCGCCACAACCAAGTAACTCACCTAAGTCATCAACAATAGTACGGATATATGTGCCTTTAGAGACATGAATATCAAGATCGACTTCGTCACCTTCAAAGCGTAATAAGTCTAAGCGAAAAACAGTTATATCTCTTGATTCTCGAGGTACTTCAATGCCTTCACGCGCGTACTTATATAAAGGCTGCCCATTGTATTTAAGGGCAGAATACATTGACGGAACTTGTTGAGTAGTACCACGAAAGGTTTCAAGTGCTCTCGCCAACTGAGCATCTGAAATATCGACAGATTTCTCTGAAACAACCTCACCGTCAGCATCACTGGTTGTTGTTCTTATTCCCAATTTCGCTGTGACTTGATAAGTTTTATCCGTATCAAGCAAAAACTGCGAGAACTTAGTTCCTTCACCTAAACAAATCGGTAACATGCCTGTAGCAAGTGGATCTAATGCGCCAGTATGTCCCGCTTTTTGTGCAAAGAAAATACGCTTAACTTTCTGTAAAGCACTGTTTGATGACATGTCATAAGGTTTATCTAGTAAGATAACCCCATTGATAGGGCGACCTTTTCTGCGTTTAGCCATAAAGCCTGTACCCTATGATTTGTCTTCGATAGTTTCAGCAGAATCTGCATCTAAATCTGAGCTTTCATCATGATGTTTATCACTCGCTACAGCTTGGTCAACTAGTGAGCTCATGCGAACTCCTTCAGACATAGAGCTATCATAAACAAAGCGTAAATGCGGCATAATACGAGCTCGCAATTTTTTTGCTAATAACGAACGGATAAAGCCTGCAGCATCATTTAAAACTTCAATTGAGCTTTTTATTTCTGAATCTTCATTAGTGAAGAAAGTTACAAAAATTTTAGCATAAGCTAAATCACGCGTTAACTCTACGGCTGAAACGGTTGTCATCGCCAAGCGAGGATCTTTTACTTCTCGCATTAAAATTGTTGCGATTTCTTTCTGTATTTCTTGTCCGACACGGTCGGTACGGGCAAATTCTCTTGCCATAGGAAATTCTCCTAATCAAACCGTAAAGTATTTATCGCCTTACGGTCTCTTTATATAATAAAAATGGAGGCTAAGCCCCCATTTAGTATTTTACAAACAGTAAGTAACTGTTACTTCATAATTAAGCTAATTAACTTCAACATTATAATTGAAGTAATTAGCAATAATCTAAAGTTAAAGTGTACGTTTAATTTCTACTGTTTCGAATACTTCGATTTGATCGCCTACTCGTACATCGTTGTAGTTCTTAACACCGATACCACATTCGATACCGTTACGAACTTCTTGTACATCATCTTTAAAGCGACGAAGTGACTCAAGTTCACCTTCGTATATAACAACGTTTTCACGTAATACACGAATTGGTGCGCTACGCTTAATAATACCTTCAGTAACCATACAACCGGCAATTGCACCGATTTTAGGTGACTTGAATACATCACGTACTTGAGCAAGACCAATGATTTCTTGTTTAAACTCAGGTGCAAGCATACCGCTCATTGCTTGTTTAACTTCGTCGATTAAGGCGTAGATAACACTGTAGTAGCGTAAATCAATATTCTCTGAATCAATGACTTTCCGGGCACTAGCATCTGCACGAACATTAAAACCAACCATAATAGCATTCGAAGCTGCAGCTAAAGTCGCGTCAGTTTCAGTAATAGCACCAACACCTGAACCGATAATTTTAACTTTTACTTCATCAGTTGAAAGTTTTAATAATGAATCAGATATCGCTTCTAGAGAACCTTGTACATCAGACTTAAGTACAACATTAACTTCTGAAACTTCACCTTCAGCCATAGCAGCAAACATGTTTTCAAGTTTAGATTTTTGCTGACGAGCCAGTTTAATATCGCGGAATTTACCTTGACGGAACAAAGCAACTTCACGTGCTTTCTTTTCATCTTTAACGACGGTTGCTTCATCACCAGCTATTGGTACGCCACTTAAGCCGATAATTTCAACTGGAATTGAAGGGCCAGCTGACTGAATAGTTTTACCATTCTCATCACGCATTGCACGAACACGGCCATATTCTAAACCACAAAGTACGATATCACCTTGATTCAAGGTACCTTCTTGAACAAGAACGGTTGCTACAGGTCCACGACCTTTATCAAGTTTAGACTCAACAACCACACCACTAGCCATTCTTTCAACAACAGCCGTCAGCTCGAGTACTTCAGATTGTAGTAATATAGAATCTAATAAGTCATCAATACCTAAACCTGTTTTAGCAGAAACGTGACAGAATTGAACATCTCCGCCCCACTCTTCAGATAAAACATCATGCTGAGATAACTCACTCTTAACACGGTCAGGATCAGCACCTTCTTTATCCATCTTGTTTACAGCAATGATAATTGGTGCATTAGATGCTTTAGCGTGTTGGATTGCTTCAACAGTTTGTGGCATTACACCATCGTCTGCAGCAACAACAATGATAACGATATCCGTGGCTTTAGCACCACGTGAACGCATAGCGGTAAATGCAGCATGACCAGGAGTATCTAAGAAAGTGATCATACCATGACCCGTTTCTACGTGGTAAGCACCAATGTGCTGAGTAATACCACCGGCTTCACCGTCAGCTACTTTTGCTTCACGAATGTGGTCAAGTAAAGATGTTTTACCGTGATCAACGTGACCCATAATAGTAACAACTGGCGCACGAGTAACAGCATTACCATTATGACTGCGATCTGCAAGTATCGCTTCTTCAAGTGCATTCTCTTTCACTAATACAACTTCAAAGCCCATTTCTTCAGCAACTAAAGCGGCGGTTTCTTGGTCAATTACTTGGTTAATCGTTGCCATTGCTCCAAGTTTAAACATAACTTTAACAACTTCAGCGCCTTTCTTTGCCATTTTATTAGCAAGTTCCGCTACCGAAATTGTTTCACCGATACGTATATCTTGAAATTTCTCTTCAACTGGTTTTGTAAAACCATGTTTTAAGCTTTCTGGTGAAGCTAAAGTTTTCCCTTTACCACGGCCATTATTACGACCACGAGCATTACGATCAGGCGATTTTTTCTTCTTGCGTCGACGACCACTTTCATCAGCAGAATCACTTTTATCTTCAGCTTCTTGAGCGTATTTAGAAGAAGTTAAATGTACAACTTCTTTCTCTTTAGCTTTTCGTTCAGCTTCTTGTTCTTTCCAGCGTGCTTCATTTTCTTCGGCTAATTTCTTAGCTGCTGCTGTTGCTTCTTTAGCTTCTTCTTCAAGTTTAGCTTTTGTTTCAGCTTCTTGAGCAAGGCGAGCTTTCTTAGCTTCTTCAGTTTCTGCAACTTTCACTGGAGCTTCTTCAGCACTTTTTGCTTTAGCAGCCGCAGCTTGTTTAGCTTTTGATTCAGCTTCTGCTTTTGCTTGAAGTTTACGTTCTGCTTCCACTTCAGCTTTTGCTGTTGCTACCGCTTTAGCATTTTCAACTTCTTTGGCATCGGCGATAGCTTTTGCTTCGGCAGACGCTTTAGCAGCTAATTCTGCTTCAGCAGCTAATTTTGCTTCAGCTTCTGCTTGTTGTTGTTCTTCAACATCACTGCGTTTAACATAAGTGCGTTTTTTACGTACTTCTACATTAATTGACTTAGCTTTACTGCCATGTCCCATCGTTAATGTTGATTTAGACTTACGATTAAGCGTCATTTTTTTCGGTGCGGCTGTTGAGTCGTCACCATGTTGCTTTTTCAAGTGCTCTAACAAAGATTCTTTTTCACTTTGTGATACAGAGTCAGTTGCCGACTTATTCACGCCAGAGTCAGCCAGTTGGCTAACTAAGCGATCCACCGGTGTACCAATTTCTTGAGCAAGTTCTGCTACAGTTGTGTTTGACATCTACTATTTTCTCCCGGGGATTATTCTTCGTTAAACCAACAAATATTACGCGCAGCCATAATTAACTCGCCCGCTTTGGTTTCATCTAATTCTTCAATATCGGCAATTTCATCAACACCTTGCTCAGCCAAATCTTCAAGGGTAATTACACCACGACTTGCTAAAACAAATGCTAAGTGACGCTCTAAACCATCTAATGCTAATAAATCGGCAGCTGGTTCTGCGTTTTCAAGAGACTCTTCACTTGCTAACGCTAGTGTTGTTAATGCTTCTTTTGCACGCTCACGAAGTGCTTCAACAATGTCTTCGTCCATGCCGTCAATTTCTAACATTTCAGCCGCTGGTACGTATGCAATTTCTTCTAACGTAGCAAAGCCTTCTTCTGCCAATAAATTAGCAAAGTCATCATCGATATCTAAGTTGTCAGTAAATAAAGAAATAACTTTATCGTTTTCAGCTTGATGTTTTTCGTTCATATCAGCAACGGTCATTACGTTTAATTCCCAGCCAGTTAATTGGCTAGCTAAACGAATGTTTTGACCACTACGACCAATGGCCATAGCTAAATTACCTTCTTCAACCGCAATGTCCATTGTGCCTTTGTCT
>MAAC01008110.1_pt1 | contig 10318 bp, 9 predicted proteins | sample 1115981 | NCBI WGS metagenome assembly MAAC01 (sample SAMN04961126, study PRJNA320927) | seawater metagenome | isolation source: sample BD02T64 sea water enriched with oil for 64 days | place: USA:Gulf of Mexico | collected 2013-07-27 | reverse complement strand
GGCAATGGTCAGGTTGGTCACCGCACCGCCCGAGGGCATAGCGCGCATTTCGGGGTCCTGCCCCAGGTTGCCAATTAAAATAACTTTGTTGATGCCTCTGGCCATAATTGCCTCCTACTGTTTACTCATCTAATTAAATACGCTGCTTCACGAGCTGAAGTTTAACCCCGCAGCATAGCGGATTACTATCGGCAGATTCGCCCCGGCTAGATATTCTCAGGCCGGTTCCGATTGAGCCAATAAAGCATCCATCTGCGCCTGCTCAAAATGCGCGTCATCAACCTTCACATACGCCATGTTTTGACCGGGAATCACCACCACATCGACCACCCCGGCAACTTCTGTCATCAGGCCCCTCGCGTCGAGCTGCCCTCTGTTCTGTAGATCGACTTCAACACTGCGCAAATAACGCGGTGGCTGCATGGTCATCGCAAAACCCAGCCACACCAGGGCCGCCACTAGCGAGGCCCAGAACACCGCGCCATTGCCATATTGCTGGGCGACAATACCACCCACCACACCACCGCAAAAGGTACCGAGAAACTGACTGGTCGAATACACCCCCAGGGCCGTACCTTTAATACCCGCCGGGCTCAGTTTGCTAACCAGTGAAGGCAATGAAGCCTCGAGCAGATTAAAGGCCATAAAGAACACCAGCAGGCCGCCGATCATTATATTGAATGTGGTACCGGCGCTCGCCATCATCAGCTCGGCCAGTGCCAGCAGAGCAACGGCGCTAATAAACACCGGCTTCATTTTCCGCTTCGACTCGCCGTACCAGATAAACGGCACCATCAACACAAAGCCACCACCCATGGTGCCCAGATACAGTAGCCAGTGTCGGTCGCGGGCAAAGTCGAAGGTCTGTTCCAGCATTAAAGGCAGGGCCACCCAGGTCGCCATTTGCGCAAAATGCAGGGCGAAAATACCAATATTCAGCCGTCGCAGTTCAGCATCGCGCAACACCCGCCCCAGCATCGATGGCAAGGGGATCACCGCGTGACCGCCGTGGCGCGCCACCGGGCTGGGTACCGCAAAGGCCACCACCAAAATACCCACGGCCGCCAACACGGAGGTCAGCCAGAACACCCCGGACAAACCCCAGTGGTTGGCGACAATCGGCCCAAGGACCATCGCCACGCCAAAAGACAGGCCGATACTGCCGCCAATGGAGGCCATCGCCCGCGTGCGGTTCTGCTCTTTGGTGAGATCGGACAATAGCGCCATTATCACACTGGCCACCGCACCGGCACCCTGCAGGGCGCGAGCAATAATCAACCCGACCATAGAATCCGCCGTCGCCGCCAACAGGCTGCCCGCTAAAAATAGCAGCATGCCCGCGAAGATCAGCGGCTTGCGGCCAATGCGATCGGACAACAGCCCAAAGGGAATTTGCAACAGGCCCTGGCTCAAGCCATAAATGCCTAAACCGACACCCACCAGCAGGGCCGAACTGCCCGGATAACCCTCGGCATACAGGGCAAAAACCGGCAGCACCATAAATAAACCGAGCATGCGGCTGGCGTAGAGAAAGACCAACGCCAGCAGTGCACGGACTTCAAAAGAATTCATTGGATTAACTACTATTACTTATCGGCAAGCTAGCGAGGACAGCCGCAGGGCCTGGGGCACTTGCGTAAAAAGCGACATTGTACAGAAGCACCACGCCGATGCGCAGTGCTAAGTTGCCGACAAGACCCGCGAGCCTGAGTAAAGACTCGTCCTGCCAACAACTGGGGTGATCTTACTTTTCTTCCGCCCGCCCGTACTGATCATCAAAGCGCACGATATCGTCCTCACCGAGGTAATCACCGGTCTGTACCTCGATAATTTCTAGCGGAATACGACCCGGGTTCTCCAGGCGGTGCTTCATGCCAATGGGGATATACACTGACTCATTGACCGACAGCGTGAGCTCTTCATCACCCCGCGTCACTAACCCCGTGCCCTGTACCACCACCCAGTGTTCGGCGCGGTGATAATGCTTTTGCAGCGATAGCCGAGCACCCGGATTCACCACAATACGCTTCGCCTGATAGCGCCCATTGGCGGCAATCGAATCGTAAAAGCCCCAGGGGCGATAGACTTTGCGGTGGGACTCGCGCTCACTGCGGCCCTGAGCTTTGAGCTGATTGACCACGGCTTTAACATCTTGCACGCGGCTTTTATCGGCCACCAAAATCGCATCATCGGTTTCAACGACTACCAAATCTTTAACACCCACCGTCGCCAATAAGCGGCCATTGGTGTGTAAATAGGAATCGTGAGTGTCGACGGCCAGGACATCACCTTTACAGGTATTACCCTGGGCGTCCTTGTCGGAAATATCCCACAGCGCCGACCAGCTGCCGATGTCACTCCAGCCCGCGTCGAGGGGAATCACCACCGCATTGTCGGTTTTTTCCATCACCGCGTAGTCGATGGAGTCGTCGGGGCAGGCGCTGAAAGCCGCTTTATCGAGCCGGGTAAAATCCATATCGACACTGGCACCTTCGAAAGCGGCGCGACAAGCCTTGAGCATATCTGGCTGGAAACGCGCCAGCTCCTCGAGGTAGCGACTGGCTTTAAAAGCAAACATGCCGCTATTCCAGTAATAGTCACCGCTATCGACATAGGCCTGCGCCGTAGTCAGGTCGGGCTTCTCGACAAACTGGGCAATGCGCTGGGCAAACAAGCCGCCCGCATTGGGCTCACCATCACTGGCCGCCTGAATATAGCCATAACCCGTTTGCGCAGAAGTCGGTACCACACCAAAGGTCACCAGCGCCCCTTTCTCCGCTTCGCGGCAGGCCAGCTCAATGGCCGCATGGAAAGCGCCGATGTCATCAATCACATGATCGGCGGGCAAAACCAGCAGAATGTCGTCGGCGTTTGCAGCCAGCGCCGCTAGCGCCACCGCCGGTGCGGTATTGCGGCCCACGGGCTCGAGCAAAATATTCTGCACCACCACGTCCATTTCGCGCAACTGCTCGGCGACCATAAAACGATGCTGCTCGTTACAAATCACCAAGGGGGATAGAGCATCCGCACGCAAACCCTGCAAGCGACCGAGGGTTTCCTGCAGCATCGTTTGCTCACTCGCTAGAGGAATAAACTGCTTGGGATAATGCGCCCGCGAAAGGGGCCAAAGGCGACTACCGGAACCGCCGGAGAGTACTACAGGTATCATTTTTACAGTCCTTCGTTTGGGGTTTCTAGCCACGTGTAGTTTATCGACGTGGTTTTCAAGAAGCCGTATTTTCTATTGTTTGCCTGACAAGAGCCATCAACTCATAACAGGGCACGCGCAATTATTGCTTCGCATTAATCCGCACGAAGTTATGATCCCAGTCCAGAATTTTTTGATCTGCCGTACACAATGTTGCGCCTGAGTTAATGGCAGCAGCCACAATTATTCGATCTGCCGAATCACCGTGAAAATCAGGCAACTGCGCTGACTCAATAGCAGTGCAACCCCTTAGTGCTAATTCTTGCAGGCCACCGCTGATTAAATTCGAGCGCCAAGCCCCGACACTAAGATCCATGTCCAGGCGTTTCTTTTCAACCAGCATGGCGACCTCCCAAAAACTGATTGACGCGACATACAATTCATTTTTTTTGAGTGCACTATCGATCAAGATTAGTGCGTTTTCACCCAGCAACTGGCTCCCTTCTGATAACCAAACCAGCGCATGGGTATCGAGCAAAATCATTCTTCAGCTAACCATGACTCATCAACGGGATCAATCAAACTATCTCGACTGTGTAACTTATCTTTGTGTGACGCAAATAAGGAGGCACACGGTTGTTTATAGGGCAGCAGCCTTGAAACCGGCTTGCCATTCTTCGTAATAATTATTTCTTCATTGGTTTCATTGACCACGTCCATCAAATGAAGACACTTTGCTTTAAATTCTGACGCTTTAATTACCTGCATAAGGCACCTATAAATAGCATTACCATGGTCATGATTATAGTCACATGCGGCGCTTTATCAATACAAACAGTCAAGACTAGCGGCCACACTACAGGCCACCACTCGCCTCCAGCGCTCGCTCAACAATAGCCATAAATTCACGACGAAATTTATCGGGCGCAAAACGAGCCGCATTGGTCTCACAAGCCCCGGCAGAAATACCCTCATCCAAAGCCTCAAAACGCTCGACGGCAGCTACGACACTATCCGGTGTTTGTTGATCGAAAAACAAGCCGGTTGGCGAACAGCCCCCATCCACCGCGCCAATATTTTCATAGGGGATAACACTATCCAAAGCACCGCCCTGGCCATAGGCAATCACCGGAGTACCGCAGGCCTGCGCCTCCACCAGCACAATACCGAAATCCTCATGGGCCGCAAACACAAAGGCTCGGGCGCGCTGTAGTTGATCAACCACCACCTCGCGGGGCTGATAACCCAATAGCTCGACATTTGGCCCCGCCATAGCTTGCAAGCGAGAAAACATTGGGCCATCGCCAATCACCACCAGGCGCTTGTCGGGCATCAGGTTAAAAGCCTCAACCAAGGTTTCGACAGCCTTGTAATGCACCAGTCGAGAGACTGTCACATAGAAATCTTCTTTAGTTTCCGTGCAGGTGAAGTCAGCAAGGGCCACAGGTGGGTTGAGCACAATGCTATCCCGCTGCCAGCACTGATTAATACGCTCAGCAATAAAGTGAGAATTGGCAACCAAGCGGCCACCACGCCCCGCCGTTTTAACATCCCAGCGCCGCAGGCGAGCGAGAAAAAAGCGGGCCAACTTGCGCAATGGCTCACTGCTAATCGCCTGCTGTAAATACAGTTCCTGTTGATCCCAGGCATAGCGGATGGGCGTGTGCACGTAACTGACATGAGCTTGCCCTGCCTGGGTTTTTATACCCTTGGCAAAGGCCCAGCTACTGGAAATGACGAGGTCATATTGACTGACATCAAGCGCTTCAATTGCACGGGGCATGAGTGGCAAGCAATGGCGAAAATAGCGCCGCGCACCGGGCAGGCGCTGAATAAAACTGGTGGTAATTTTATGGCCACGAAGAAAGCTGCGCTCGCTCTGCGACATAAAATCAACCAAAGTGAAGATATCAGCTTCGGGGTAGCACTGTAATAACTGCTCAAGTACCAGCTCAGCGCCACCTCGAGTATCGAGCCAGTCGTGGACAATGGCCACTTTCATCCGACGACCTTTAAAAGGGGTCAGAGCCCTTTTTACTTGAATTAATTAATGTGCGTCCTGAGGCAAGGCGTTAACCAGTGCTTGCTGATAGGCATTGCGTGCGGTTTGAATCATCGCCAATTGCATTTTCAAACGCTTTATCTCCGCATCGGCCAACTGTAAGCTTTGCAGTTGGTTTTTAGCTTCATCCGATAAATCGGCAACTTTATAGTCTTTACCATCGAAGGTTATAGTTGGTTCTTGGTCTGTCATGATTTTCTCACTTAAAACTTAATACAATAAAAGGACTCGTTGCTAGCCCTCCAAGGTGTTAATGAATAATTGGTGCAACTATCAATAATTCAAGTCTAAGTTTAAAAGTGTCGGCGCTCTACGTATTAGCAGCTGCAGGACGCCCGCGCCGATTTTGCCCGACCTTTCGCTGTAAAACCTGCTCAATATTGGCCTTAAAGCGATCGTTACCCAGGGGCGTACCTGTTCGCCATGCATTGTTAATGCTCATCATTTCTTCGCGCTCAATACCCAGCTTAAATAAGGCCTTATAGGTGTCTAAACGCTGTTTTCGCGTCTTAGCTAATGCCTGGTACACAGAATGAGCCTGAACCAGGGTATCGCTCCTACCCAGGGCATTGGCACCATAACTACTCCAGCGATAAGACCTCACCTGCTTAACCATATTTGCACGCACAGGGTTTAACTCGATATAACGCATACAGGTGAGTAAATATTCATCGCTATCAATTAATGACGCTTTAAAGCGACCTTCCCAGATACTGCCACTCATATTGTAGCGATGATTGATATAGGGCACATACCGCAGTCCGAGATATTGCATCATCTTACTCAAGCCGTCTTCCTTGCTTGGCGTGGCAAGAATATGGACATGGTTTGTCATCAACACATAGGCGTGAATCGCACAATCGTAGCGCTCACTGGCCTCCGCCAACCAATGTAGGTATGCCGAACAATCGCCATCGTCAAAGAACACCGGCTCACGACTACGACCCCGTTGAACAATATGAACAGGAACATTTGCTAAGAAAAATCGGCGTTTCCTTGGCATAGGCACCTCCCTGCGCCATGTAAACAAGATCACTGATTTGCCCAGCCTAGCACAAATTATAACCATAGCTGGAAAAGGGCTCTGACCCCTTAAACGCTGTCGTAAGTAATACTTTTTACCAAGCTGCAAGGGTGGTTCGATAAGCGTTGAACAATAGCGACTTTTGTGGCGTGCGCTGTTTTGTTCGCGATCAAACTGATGTTAACCAAGCGACTGGCACGCTCAACGATCACATTTAATCCCGCCTTTCTATCGCCACCCACCACCGAATCGCTTTCCCAATGGCCGATGTGTTGTCGTGAGTCGATATCAGCAGGCCGCATGGCAATGTCTACCCTGTTTTTAATGCGTTCCGTACGACGGCGGTAGGGAAACTTACAGCGTCGTTTTTTATGCTTTCTCGCCAGACAATTGATGAGTTGCGGGGCTTCTTTATAAATATATTGATAGATGGACTCATGGCAGATATAACCTAGTGAGCCTGAGGCCTTCAGGCGCCCGGAAATCAATTCCGGTGTCCAACCTATGAGCAGTTTCTGATGAACAAAGGCACGTATCGATGGAGGTTTTAACCGGTAACGTTGCGCGCGACGGCGCAGGCGAGCCGCATAGATTTGCTCAGCACCAGTGATGTAATAATCTCTACCGCACCAAAGATTACGTCGCAGTTCTCGGCTGATAGTGGAATGATGGCGATTGAGTCGACGCCCCATCTCTCGCATGCCTAGCCCCTGACCATGCCAAGCTTTAAGCAAGGTTCTTTCCCGCTTGTCCAAATGCGAATAATGAGCACCCATCTTGCACCTCTTCTATCTAGTCAGTTGAGAACACTAAGGATAAAGTGGTGCACTTGATTTTTGAATACGGGATAACCATAGCTGGAAAAGGGCTCTGACCCCTTAAACGAGGGCTGATATCAGGAAAAACGGTCATACTAAGAAGCTTAAGTAAGTGCCATTCGGCTCTGACCCCTTAAACCTTATTTTGGGGGAAGCTCACTCTGACCCCTTAAGCGCTAAAAGGGCTCTGACCCCTTAAACGCTTTAAACGCTTTCGCTTTAAACGCTTTAAACGCTTTAAACGCTAAATATGGACGCCCCTAGTTTAGGGGAGGTTTACATAAACATTTAATTACTCTGAAAACAAAAAAACCCCGGCGTTAGCCAGGGTTTTTTTGTGCATAACATAAGGGAAATACTAATTAAATCGAGCCTGTCCCCTTTTTCTTTCCAAGGGCTACCGGAGTAACCCCTCTCTTTTTAGGCTTGATTAAGCAATTACGATTGCATCAGTAGCTTGAGCAGCAGAGAGTGTAGCCATACCCGTTACACCAACTAACTCAATTACGTTATCAATATCAGCACCGACAGTAACCGCTGTTTCAACAAGATACGTATTACCACCGAACTCGATTGCTGCAATTTCAGCAGTTGTATCAGCAGTATCAGCTACTGCCTCAGCAATATCAATTGCCTCCGCCAATGTATCCATCAATGCCAAATCAGCAGTTAAACCAGTGAATGAAATCACACCGTCAGTAACATCATATGTTACTGCAGACCCTGCAGCGCCGAATACAGCAGCGAAATCTGCTACAGCATCACCGGCAACAACATCAACGATAACTGAAACACCAGTCAAGCTTAATGTGTCAAAATCACCTGCAGCCGAAGTGGCAAAATCAGTGATTGAAATCATTTCTGCTTCAGAAGAATCATCTGCGGCAATAACGATAGTATCGTCACCAGCACCACTTGTTACTGTTTTAATGGTTGTACCAGTAGTTATTAAATCATCATCTGAACCAGTAGTTACTGCAGAAGCGGTCGCACTACCAATAACGGCGAATGTAGTTCCGTCACCTAGTGTAAGACCAGATAAATCCAATGCTGCTTCATCAGCTGTAACGGTAACAACTAATGTACTTGAAGCATAATCAGCAATAGAAATATCAGTAACATCGGTTAACTGGGAGCCATCTAATGCTAGAGTAAGACCACCACCACTTTCAGCAACTTGAAGCGTTTCAACACTTGTTAGTACTAAATTAACTGTTCCCGCAGCCAAGTCATCAGCAGTGGTTGCTAACAATGTATCTGCACCAGTACCACCATCAATCGTAGATTCAGTACCATCAAAAGCATTCGTAGTAATCAAATCATTACCAGAACCTAAAGTAGCAATTACAGTAGCTGAACCATCAGCAGTTGCAACCAAGTTAAGCTCGTCAGCACCACCAGCAAATTGAGCAACAAAACGCGCATCAGTTGCCAATGTACCAATAGTTACTTCATCTTCACCCTCTTGACCGGTAAAAGTGCTTGTTGCTGTACCTGTTGTATAAACAGTATCGCCAGTCGAACCAATAATTTCAATTGTCGCAGCATTTGGAGTTAATATTAAATCACCAGTTAAACCAGACGCGTCTAATGATGTTACACCAGCACCTGTTGTAAGAGTCACATCACCAGTACCTGTTAAAACAAGTGCACCAGCTGCTGTAACCGTACCCAAATCAACATCAGCAGTAACGTTAACTGTTGTTGTTGTGAATATAGAAGTAGTTAAACCCGCAGTTAAATCAAAACCTGTGTTAAATGTAACGTCAGTTGCACCTGTGTCGCCATCTAACGTTAATAAGTTTGCTAGTACTGCGGTAGCTGTAACAGATTGAGCGCTTGCAACACCCGTCAAAGTTACGCCAGCACCAGCTGATGAAACTTCAATTGAATCTACAGACCATTCTGTAACTGTAGCTGTAGCTGTTAAATCAGCAACCGCAGCAGTTAATGTTGCTGCTGAAGCTTCTACAGCAGCAACAACATTTAAGCCAGTAGCATCAACAGTATCGTTTGCAGCAATTGTTGAACCGGTTAGATCAACTTCTGTACCAGCCGTACCAGAAATTGTTAATGAAACATCGCCAGTCAACGTTGCAGCAACAACCACATCGTTTGCAATAGCCAGTGTTACAGCATCGCCAGTTGCAACTGTAGCAAGTGTAACTGCTGTAGCCGTTCCAGCATCAATAGCTGATGTTTCAACAGCTGTTAATGTTAAATCCGTAACACCTTCGCCAGCATTTACTGCGTTGTCGCCAACGTTATCAATAGTAGCAGCGCCGTCATTACCAAATGCAGTCACGCTCACGTTAAGTGCAGCACCGGTAGTATTATCAGCATCAAATACAACGCCACCCACCAACACGGTAGACTCAATATTGATTGTTTCAACGTTTGTAATCGTTGCCGCAGCACCACCTAAAGCACCAACTGTCAAGCTCAATACGTCAGCATCTATAGTTGAAGCGTCAACAATTAGGTCAGTTGCAGCTAAAGTTGCATCAGTGCCTGTAACTGTATCGTTACCACCGTCAGTCAAATCAAATGCATCAGTACCAGCAGTCAACGCAAAAGTCTCACCCGCTGGCGGGTTGGCCAGCGCTAAATCATCAACCGCCGCCTGCGCTGCAGTATTACCAGAAGTTACGGTAGCTGCATCCGAGGTCACGCCGCTCATTACTGACTTAGCAGCAGTAATATCGTCAGTGCCGTAAGACTTTTCGTCAGCAGCAACTGCTGTTGTATAAGTAGTCGCAACGGTGACCTTGTTAGTCACGGCAGTGGCGTCACTCCCCTGAGCACCGTCAAGAATCTGGATCATGGCCAGTTCTTTTGTCGTTTCGCTATTGTTAATGGCGTCGGCCCAAAAGGTACCGTCAACCGCAGTATCGTAAGCACGAGCAAAAGCCTGCAGGTAAACGGCGGCCAGGTAGTCGTCAGTGCTCAAAGCAACGATAGAGGCTGCTTCAGTTGAGTTGCCAAAACTAGTGGCAATATCTTCGATAGTGGTAGTTTCCGCATCAAGAGCATCGGCGTAAAAGGCCAGACCAGCAGGATCTGCCGGGCGACCAAAGTACGCAATGTATAGCTCTTGCACGTTGTTTTCAGAGGCTACTGTAGCCATTATTTTTCTCCATTAAATTTAAATTTGGTTCGACAAGCTTCGTCAGAAGCCGCCCAATAAAGCCCTAGCGCAGCTTTACGCTACTCCAGGCCTGGTAAGCATTTAGGACTTTATCATCCAAGGCACCCGCCTTACCCCA
>MAAC01008156.1_pt1 | contig 10326 bp, 17 predicted proteins | sample 1115981 | NCBI WGS metagenome assembly MAAC01 (sample SAMN04961126, study PRJNA320927) | seawater metagenome | isolation source: sample BD02T64 sea water enriched with oil for 64 days | place: USA:Gulf of Mexico | collected 2013-07-27 | reverse complement strand
GTGGCTGGATCACCACCCCGTTTTGCGCTAAGCCAAACCCGTGGCCCCGTGGCTCAACTGGATAGAGCAGCCCCCTCCTAAGGGGCAGGTTGCAGGTTCGAATCCTGCCGGGGTCGCCAGACTTTCATTTTTTTTCTTTCGTTTCAGTTGCTTGCAGGGTGGTTTTGTCCAACCCGGCTATGAGGTTGGACACGTTGCCGAGTTCGAGAAGTGCCAGCCCGTCGGAAACCATCTTGTCTCGGTTTGCCGCTTGGACGTAGCGGCGGGCTTCACGGGGGTCTTTGTGGGCTAAGAATGCCATGATCTGAAATTCAGATGCGCCGCGTTCGGCCAAGCGCGTTGCGCCGTGCTTGCGAAGGCCATGTGCGCGGCAGACTTCTGGTAGCTCCGCTGCGGCACATTGGTCACGGAACCAATTGCCAAAACTCTCTACAGTGAAGGGCTTGCCCTTACTGTGAATGAAGAAAAGAGTTTGCGCCGCTGGAACGAGTTGCAGTTCTTGGCGCAGTTCCGGCAGGTGTTTGAGGGGCAAAGATACATCTTGCCCAGTTTTGCCGCGCCTATACCAGATGTTAGGCCCTTTGATGTTCTGCCGCCCCATGGCACAAGCGTCCTGACGTGCCGCGCCTGTTCCTAAGATCACCTCGAAGGCCAGCCGCGCCAATGTACCGGATGCGTGATGCGCCCGGTACTGTTCGACTTCCTCAGCGGTCCATGTGTGAAAGCCGGTAGTTTTAATCTTGCGGCGCTCGACCTGTTCTGCCGGATGCGGACCCTTGTAGCCCAGCTTCTTCTGAGCATAGCGGTACAGTTCACCAATTTCTTTATGCAGGCGGTTTGCCGCATCAGGGCCGCCCTTGCGGTCCATCAGGTTTTCGATGTGGCGTGGCTCAAGATCGGCTAGATGCGCAGCCCCTATCAACACTCGGATCGCGTCCAGCCTGCCGCGCTTCGGTTTGCGTGTGCTGGCGCTCAGGCTCTTGAAACCCGTGTTGCTGAGGTAGTGTGTGATAACGTGGTCAAAGGTGCCGGGAGCCGTGCCAGATGCCGGTGACAGGGCAGGGGGATTGATCGCGGCGTCATAGTCGGAGCGAAAAGCCTCGGAGCCGTAAGGGCCACGCAGATACACGTCGATCTTACGGCCCTTCACAGTCTTGCGCAAACGCCAACGCTTGGACCCGTGACGGTCGATTGTGGGCTGGTTGCCGACGCCGGGGAAGGGGTTTCTGCGCTTGCTCATCCAATCCCCAGCATTTTGTCGATGTTGCCTTTCGCGCTGGTTACCGCCTCACCCTTCGCAAAAACAATGATGTTTCCTTGGCGGTCGATATAGGCCGCTCCCACTTCCATATTAGCAGCTACCGCGCCCTTAATAGCGCGGGTCACATCAACCTGTTTGAATGAAGCGGGTGTGTTTGCCATCAGTCTTTAGCATCCTTGGGATAAACGGCATCTAGTATTTCGTGCGGGTGGTACTGCATTCGGGCGCAAACTGTATTGAACAGCTTCGACGCGTTGACCGTTAAAAAGTGGTCAGCGCTTAGGTGGTTTCGCAAATTACCATAGGTGTCGCGATCTGATCCCGGCTCCCAAAGGTCTTCAAATGTGCGCTCGCCTGCTACTCCGAAAATCGTATAACCGTGCCGGTGATGGAATGGCATTGCGGGGTCGCGATCCGGTAAGTCAAATACTTCGCCTCCGCCGCTGGAGTGCGCGAATTGAGCCGCAGCGGCGAACGCTTCTTTCGCGCCCATGTGCATTTCCATCAAATTTTGCGCCATAGCGATTTCTATCACATTGAAGAAGGTGAAACGGCGGTGCTTGCCTTGGCTCCCGCCGCCTTCGATCTTGCGATGACCGACGATCAACTTGCGTTTGACCCAGTTCTGGATGCTCTCAGGGCGAGCGCCGGTGAGGTTCGAAACCTCAGAGGCGCTGAAGATGCCGTTCAGTGTGCTGTCGATAATCGGGTACATAGCTACGCCTCTAAAGTTCTCTTGACCCTTTATCGCCCAACACAGGTAAAAGGTCAAGAGACTTTCTATAGCATTTTGTCAGGCAGCTACCTGCTTCCGAAGCGCGTGCTCTTTGCTTTCCAATATCTCGATCTGCTCGATCAGATCACCCAGCATCCGCTCCGCGACCATGAGTGTTCGCTCGATACCATTGTCGCCGTTCCATGCTTCAATCGTAGACATCGGGTCGCAGGCCAAGATGCAGGCTTTCAGCATTCCGTTGATCTCGTACGCAGCCCCGCTTACGTCAATTTTGCCATCGCTCATTGGGTTGTTTCCTTCTCTGAAAGTTCTGCCTGATGCTCCTTCAGGCCGGTCTGCGCCAGCGCCAGAAAATCCAGCGCAATTTTGGCACCGGTCGCCAGCGCGTTCTGTTCGGCATCCGGCATTGATCGCGTTGTCATGGACAGCAGTTCGAGCATGTCCCGAACCCGCGAAAGGTCGTCCATAGCCTCTAAGAGTGTTTCGTTCGCGCTCATACCCGCATCCCCCGCGCTACTTTGAAGCTGTCGTGAATCATCGCACGAACATCGCCGCGGAATATCCAATCCAATGACGCGCCGTAGTCGATACAGAAGTTCAGCAGTTCGCGGGCCGGTGCGCCATCCTCGCCGATCAGCTTTGTGGGTGCATCTACCCGCAACGTGTTAGCGTAAAACTGCACTCGGCTTTCGGCTTCAGCATAGGCAATGCGCAAAGCCTCTCCGTTCGCCTGAGCGGCGTTATAGTCGGTCATAACTCTGTCTCCTTGGTTTGGTTATGTGGGCGCTACTCGCCCATGCCTTCGGCTTCGAGCGCGTCCGCATGGGCTTGTATCGCGTTGGCCTCCGCCCTGATTGTCTCGATGCTCTCCCGCTGCATCCGCTCACGGATTGCGCGGACAATCTCAGAATTTTGGGAAGCCGCGTTGGCTTCGGCCTGTTCCTCGATCCAAGATTTCAGATCGGGCGGTAGCCGTAATTGTAGCTGCTTTGTTTCCGTTCTCACTTCAACCTCCATCATATCACATCGCGATTATCGCCAGTTGCGATCATTGCGTCAAGAGAAAAATCATATCAGATGGCGATGATAGCGAAGGGATAGGTCATGAGTGACGCGCCAAGCCGTAAACAGGAACAATTCATCGTTCGATTTCCGGATGGAATGCGTGATCAAATTAAGGCTGCGGCGGAGGAAAATGGCCGCAGTATGAACGCTGAAATTGTATTTCGTTTGCAGCGAACGTTCGACACCATTTATTTAGACAACAGCGCTCCGGGCGATGAAGTAGATGTTGACGGTGATCTGTTTGAGGTGGTCGACACTCCCGACAAGGTAGATCGCGCGGTGGAAAGAATGACTAGGGATTTCAAGGAATCTCTGAGACGCTCAATGCTGCAAATGATTAGCGATGACGACGACAAATGAGCGACCACCAAAACAACAATGACGCGATACGCGGGTTCGCCAAGGGTGGGATTGCGGCGGCTATCACGATCAATTCGGGCGCATTGATTGCGTCTCTCAGCCAAGCCGACTCATTGATTGCCCTAACAGGTAGATCCTTCTTTGCGGATGCCATCGTCGCTTGGGCAGTGGGTGTTTCAGCTGCTGCGATTGCGTGGGTTTTCGCAATAGTCGCTGCAAGCGGATTTGCAAATGGCCAGAAAAAATTAGAGCTTTGGGCCGCGGGTGCCGGCATCGTAGCAGTGCTATTGTCCATATCTTTGTTTTTGCTAGGCTTCTTCAGTATTGCTCAAGGCATCCACGCTCAGCCTTGATCCGGCTTCACTAGATTGCCTACTCAACGCAATATACCATTATGGTGACCACCCCGATTTGCTGTTCTTGAAGGATCGCTGCGAAGCGTTGACGGATTTTTGCACTGTCTGAGCGTCCATGACTTGGACCTGCGCCATGATCGTTCCGTTATCTGTTAGGGTAAGCTCCCCGCCCACAACGCGGACCTCTGCGACACCCCCGCCAGCACCCAGCATCCGCTGCGTTTCGCCCGCAGTCTTGACCTGAGAACCACGCGGCAGATTTACCAGTTCAGGGCCGCGCTCACCGACAAGCGCCATGCCGCCGGGGGCGCTGTTTGTACCATTGGCGAAACCGGGGATCAGTGAGAACAGGCTATCAATACCGGCGCTAAACATCCTGTCACTCAGCGAACCCAAGATGTTGCCAAGCGCGTCTTTGAATGAAGCGCCGTCTTTCAAAACGCTACTGAACAGCCCCTTGAAGCCCGATTTCACGTTATCGATAATCTTACCACTCTTGCTTTCGACCTCGCCCGCACCATCGACGATGCCAATGCCCAGGCCAGCCATAATATCCTGACCAATTCGGATAAAAACTTTCGAGGGCGAATTGCTTTCAAGCATGCCCTTCATTTTCCCGATAGTTGCGGTAGCCGTTTCCCCAATCGCGTCTTTGACTGAGCCGAGCTTGTTTTTGATCCCGTCCACAAGGCCAGACATGATATCGCCGCCGATTTGCAGCATCAGCGCGGGCAGTTCCTTGAAAGCCGCCGCAATCTCAGCGGGCAGCGTCTTGATGTATTCCAGCGCGTCTACGGCAAAGCTGATCACCGCGTCTTTCGCGGCTGTGATTTCAGGCCAGAACGCTATCAATCCAGCGGTCAAAGCCGCAATGCCAGCCACTACAGCCAGGACAGGTGCGCTGATCGCGCCGACTGCTGTTACCATCAAGCCAAAAGCGACCAAAACGGGGCCAATCGCAGCGGCCAAAAGCCCAATCGCGGCCCCGAATTTGACGATATCAGGATCTAGGTCTTTCAGGCTTGAAACCCATTCTGATATTTTGGTTACGATATCGGCCAGCACGTCGAAAATTCCACTTTCAACAAGAGCCAGACCCAGCGACGAAACGGCCTTTTGCAGCCCGTCCATGCTTTCGTTAAAGGACCGTGCCGATTCCACCGTCCCCTCAGATGCGACCCCGAATTGCTCTGCCTTGGCAGTAAGCCGATCCAGCTCCTCGCTGTTATTCGCAAAGAGGGGTGCAAGGCCCGTGGCATCGCTTGCCAGCGCCTCAAGGTAAAAGGTCATATCCTGCTGCGATACGTTCGCCTTTTCGAGCGACGAAATGTAAAGCTGCAAAGCGTCGGCGCTGTTCAGGTCGCGGAACGCCTCGGCTGTGATCCCGACCTTTGGCGCGATATTGTCAAAGAAGTCCTTGAGAGGCCCGCCACCCGTCGCGGCAAAGTCGCCAAACTTGTCGTTGGTATCCTTTAGAATATCAGCCAGCTTTTCTTGCGATACGCCGACAGTATCAGCCGCAAAGGCCAGTTTCTGGAACTCCTCAACCCCGACCCCGGCAAGACGCGCTTGGTCTGCAATCTCGCCCAAGTTCTTAGACATGACGCCAAGGCTTGCAGTCACAGCCGCGACGGCCCCAGCGACAGGAACGGTCAAGCTTTTGGTCATGCTGCGACCGACGTTTTGCATTTCCTTGCCAACACGACGAAGCGTTGACGTCGCCTCTTTTAAACCTTTGCCAAATTGCGCTGAATCTATACCAAGATTCACACGCAAGCTGCCTACTACTGAATTCATGGAATACCTCTTTTCTATTAGTTCAAAAACTCGCTAGTCGGATCGATGTCGTCGTGTTCGGCCCATTTCACCCGTGACCGATCCGTAGGGGTGGCCCCCATCGAGGACAAACAAAGACGTAGCTGTGCAAAAATGCCGAGCGGGCAATCTTCGTCTCTGATCCTGACCGACATTCTCGCGGCAATTTCGACAACGCGCCGATCCGACCGGCACAGCCAAGGCATGTCCGTCCTGAAAGCTTCCCACTCTGCCCGCTCATCTTTGCTCAGACGCTCAGGTGCACGCCCTAGAGGCGTCACAGGCGGCGCTGGGCGGTCTTTATGGCGCTCAGGGTGCTTCATGGTGTCGCCTGTCACTTCCGCGACCTTTGAGGGCAATCTTTTACGTGGCATCTGAAAACCTCTGAATTGGGGAAACGTGCGTTTTGCTCCCCACACCGGTCCCGAAACAATGGCTTTTGAAGTTCCGAAGACCGCCCCTGAAGGGGTGCGCCACGACCACCCCCAAGAGGCCGTGGCGCACATGCGCGGCAGGAGCAACCACGACTGAGCGCATTGCACGGGGAACATGCATGGCGCGCCCTACCATTCTCAGGCCACGTTACCGAAGTCGCCAAAAGTCAACGCAGCTGACTGTTTGACTGCAAATGCGATCCGCTCTTCCGCAAGCACAGTCACCAAGTTACGGGTGAAGTCGTCGTTGACATATCCGGTCTCAACACGAGGTTGCCAACGGTCGTAGAGTGTACCTGCTGAGGAGAAGTCACCCACAAGAAACTTGTCCACGGTCATCGCCTTTGTAGCGACCACAGGCAGACCAAACAGCGAAGGTTGAACCACTGCTTGAGGATCGCCCAGGATGTACTTCCCGTCGGTGTCCTTAAGCAAACGCATACGCCACCAATCAGCCGGGTGCATAATGATGCCGTTTGCTGGGAAGTCAGCCAAGGCAGTCTGCAAAATCGCCTTACCTACAGTGTCGATCTCATTGCCAGGAGTGCCAAGCGGATCGGAGTACGCTGTCGCCTCTGGGATCATACCCAGTAGGTTCGCCCCTGTTCCATCGCCGCTAAGAAGCTGGCTCTCTTCTTTGATAGCGAGGCCGTACCGCATTTCGCTGTCGATCAGATCGCGCAACTGCGGTGCGTCTTCGAGGATTTGGCGGGATGCCTTAACCCAATGCGCAATGACCTTGCTGGAAGTAGTCTTTAACTCCCAGTCCATCGCGCTTTCCGGCTTTAGCGCACCCTCGACCACAGTGTCCGCACCGGTTGGCGCGGTAGTCTGAGACGCATACTCAACTGCGCCAGTGCTGATACTGATAACGTTCAACAGGTCTCGCACCGTCAGGCGTTGCTTGGGCAGCATGACAGTTTGGTCACGCGTGGGAATGTCCAACGAACCGCCAGACGCCGCTCCCGTAGTGAGCGTTGCTTTGACATTCAGAGAAACTCGCCCTTGGTTTTGCTCTGACAGTTGTTTGATATCCGCTCCCTTACTGTCGATGAACTCTTCACCCCAAGTAGGAAGGCGAGACACTTGACCGCCGGCACCGCCCATTCGCGCCATCTTCTGATCAAGCTCCATCAGCGTTTCCTTGACCTCTGCAACGCTGCCGTCAGTTGCATTGATCTTGCGGAGCGTTTCGTCAGTCAGATCTCCAAACTTCTTTGTAAGCATTTCGAATGGGTCGCCCGCATCCTTTTTCCGTAGGTGCTCACCTGCGGCGATAACTGCTTTGATAGACTTCAAGCTTTCTGGGTTATGATAGGTCATAGTTGCCTCATTGATTTCGTTGCAGCGTCAATCTTCGCTGCGAGTTGCATTGCTTTTTCGTGGGAGTGATCGTCGCCTAAAGCTTTGAAACCGCCTGCTGCGAACCGAGCAGCCGCTGCTTTAGACAGGCCGCACTCCCTCAGCATGTCGATTGCTTCAGCTTTGGATGCTAGTGACTTTACGCCGGTTATTCTGGCTAAGGGATTTGCAGGGATCGCAACGATGGATATCTCAAGCACATCAACCGCCTTAAGGTTGAAGACGCCGTCGCCCGCGTACTCACGACCACCTTCAGGCGTGGTAAAGCCGATGGACAATCCGCCAGCGTCTCCCGCCTTTACATGCTCAAAGGCTTCTCGACCCTTCTCGGTTTTCAGATTGAGAACACCCTCAACAAAAAGACCCTTTGCGTCTTCGTGCATAGAAAGCCAGCGCCCAATAGGTTGCTCCTGAGCGTGCGCCCAAAGCATCACCGGCATATCGCCAGTATCTCTCATGCGCTCAAGCGACTGGCGAAACGCCCCTTTTTGGACTACGTCACCATGTCGATCAGGCTTTCCGCCAATCGTGCTGGCATATCCCTCAATGCGCCCGCTCTCGGTGGCTTTGAGTTCAATAGCAACGGGTTTGGCCGTTAGCATATCGTTCTGATATTTTGATTTCATGTGTCCGACCCGCTGAATACGAAAATAGGTAGGCCTAAGCCCGTCCCTGTCTGATTTCGCTTCGTGCGCGGTATGGTTGCCGCTGCGGTCGAAGATGATTTGGCGGTATGGACACCGCTCAACTCACAAATACGGTAACATGATACCTCCACCAAAGTCAATGCCCCTTGTCTTTAGAAGTGGGTTCAAGGTGGTTAAATACACCCGCTTCGATTTGGTCGGCGATGGCCCGAAAAGCCTTCGCTGTATTGAACGCCCCATCAATTTTACATGCCTGCCCAGCAGAGAATGTAAGCAAGCGATCTAAGATCGTTGCGATACTGGCCCCGTGGCCAATCATCATTAAAGCGCCATCATGAATGATCTGGTCACAAGCCTGGCGGGTCTGCTGTTCTTGGTTGGTCATTGCGCACCGCCTTTCTTGCCTTCTTCAGAAACAATGCGGTTCAACTCAATCAGCGTCCCGACGCTATCGGCTTGCGTCTGGTACCATTCGGCCTTGAGGCGCAAAGCATCCATCATTGCCTGCATGAGAACCGGCGACGTTTCCGCCATCGTCGCCAGCAGTTCGATAAAGACCAGCGGGTCATTTTGGTTTTCCTCAACTATTGGTCGGACAAAGTGTTTCTGGAATTCTGTAAGTTCGTCGTTCATTTGGATTGGCCTTTCTTTCTTGGTTAATTTTGGACGCACTCCCGCACCCGCTCCTGCCCCCGCTACACAAGGATTAATCCCTTGCTCGGTTGACAGTCCTACCCGCCTGATCCGTATCCACGCGATGCCCGGTATCGGGGGCCAGCCGCTGCCCGCTGGGTATTCTCCAGCCCCGCCCTTCGCAGCTTTGCTCCGGTGCGGTCCCCGCTCTAGGCGGTGGGTTTAAAGTCGCGCTTCTGTCTGGCCTAGTAGGCACCGGTTCCAGACGGAGTGGGTTAAAAGTTCCCGGATCACATCCCCATCGATATCGCTCGACGGTCAAAAGCTAGAGCGTGACCCGCGTCCTGTGATTTGCCCCTTTTGGGTATGCTCACTATGAACGCAGGCCGATGCTTCACCCGTTGCGCCACCGCCGCTCAACAGCAGCGCCACGGGCGGTTAGCTTTCGATCGGGTTAAATTCTTCCTCATCATCGCTGGCCCGGGTGAACAGGTCATTTACGAGCCCGCGCATGACGGGCAGTTGCTTCGCGGAAGGGGTCCAGCCCTTGCGGCGGGACTGCTTCAAAACAGATTGAGCAAACCCCTTAGCCCAAGCTTCCTCAGCCAATTGTGCAACGGTCGGCAAGTGATGCAGCAAGCGCTCGACCTCGGCACCTGATGCGGCCTTCTGGAACTGCTGACGGGAATAATAGGTCATTGCACGGCCTCCCCGTGGAGGGTGCCGAAGATCGCCGCTGATGCGGTGAGATACGCTTCGTCCTCGTCCAGCGCCTTCAATGCTGCATAGGCCAGTGCCACGCGCTCAGGGACGCTCAGACGCGCCGCCCACACCGCAGATGCGATCAGCCATGCGTCAGACGTTCCGAGGGTGAGGGCGTGACCTGCAACCCGCATAGCCCGCATGTGATCGGGATCGCCCCAATTCAACATTGCATCAAAGCGATGTTTCAGGTTATTGTCAGCGAGTAGAATGTCGCGTTTTACAAGATCATCAGCGCCGTTGCGGGAGTCAGCCGCAGCGGCGTTTTCTTTTGGCGGATTGCTCCACCGCCGGTGGTTGGACAACGCGGTATTTTCCGCAATGATATCAATGGGGGGGATTGGCCGGTCCTGCCGGGGTCGCCATTACTACCTGAGAACGTGACCTATTTGCGGGGAAAGCCGAACGCGTGGAGGTAAGGGGGCGGCCTAACGTCATCGGCCAGCAGGACGTATTCGACACGGCGTGCAGCGATTGCGCATTTAATGATGGCAGAATGCGAGACGTTCTCACGGTCTGCGCGAAACCGGACCTCGACGCCATCAGCGGCGAAGGTCCGGAGCGATACTTGTGAGCAGACCGTGCCTTATGCAGGCTGTAACCTGTGCCTCGTGGCTGTCAGTCTGCGATTGTCACGCCGATTTTGCCCATATGCGACTTTTCCAGAAATGCCTTCTGCGCCGCGTGCAAGTCAGCCAAGGGATAGGTTTCGGCGACCACGGGCCTGATCTCGCCTGCTTCGATGTAGCTGACCAAATCAGTGAATACGCTTGGGGCTTGCCGGGTGCTCCCGATGAGGGTCAGATCCTTGAGGTAGAGGGTCCGCAGATCAAGTTCGACGATCGGACCGGCAATCGCGCCCGACGTGACGTAGCGCCCCCGTGGCACCAAAGCA
>MAAC01018137.1_pt1 | contig 10334 bp, 10 predicted proteins | sample 1115981 | NCBI WGS metagenome assembly MAAC01 (sample SAMN04961126, study PRJNA320927) | seawater metagenome | isolation source: sample BD02T64 sea water enriched with oil for 64 days | place: USA:Gulf of Mexico | collected 2013-07-27 | reverse complement strand
TCCTTCAACTTCTTCAATGGGCGTACTTTTACAACGTTACGGGCAGGTTTAGCTGCAACGTCCATTAATTCGCCTGGCTTGAATGGGTTTGGAACGTTCTTTTTGGCTTTAGTTGCAGGCTTGCGAACGACCTGAACCTTCATTAAACCTGGGATTGTGAAGTGGCCAACAGCGCGTTTCTTCACATGACGCTCCATTAGATCCCCTAGTCCATCTAGAACGCTCTGACATTCCTTTTTGGTAAGGCTGGTGCTTTCTGCAAGCTCATTCAATATTTGGGTTTTGGTCATTGCATCTTTAACTGCAGGAAGCTTCTTCACTGGCGCTGCAACTTTTGCAGGGGCTTTTTTAGCAGGAGCTTTCTTGGCAGGGGCTTTTTTCTTAGCAGGCATATTGGTGTCCTATTTTTTGTAAGTATTCCTTCCCAAGAACAAAGTAGCATAAGTGTATAAAAGCAAAGCTAGAGTTTGTTGCTGGGTTGGGTAATTGTGCGTAGCAATCGCCGATAATTATTAATCTAATTTCCAACTCTCGCAAGTAAATAAAGGCATTTAACACTGTATTTATAGGGTTTTTTTAATATTTAGTGAAAAAAACCCCGTTTTTGAGCTTTTTTCCGTTTTTTTGCAGAGAAAACAATGTTGAATGTTGGTGTTAATGGTTGCGAGATGATCTTGTTATTTCGTTAAAAATCTCAACCCAGCTAGCGTCAAATTGAGAACCTTTACAGTTATTTACTTCTATTACAGCACGAATAAAGGGACGTTTTAAGCGTGTGTTATAGGCTCGTTCATGGGTTCTTGCGTCAAATGTGTCAACAATACTCAGTATTTTTGCACCATGGCAAATGTCGATTCCCATGAGTCGTTTTGGGTAACCGGAGCCATCAACTCGTTCGTGATGTTGGAGAACGATGGTTGCTGCTTGCTTCCACTTTGACGATTGATTTAATAAGTGGCTGGCTAATTCTGTGTGTCTAAAAAGTGCGTTCCGTTCTTCTTCGTTAAATGAACCTGCTTTGTGAAGTAATGATAAAGGCAAAAAAGCCATGCCAATGTCATGCAATAAAATGGCGGCCACAAGTTGAGCCGGCTCAACCGGGTCACCGGCTTTTTTGTTCATCTCTAATGCGAGTGTTAGCAAGCGTGCTGTTCTGCCCTTCCAATAAAGAGAGCGATTCTCCATAGGGGATGCGATACTTTCAAAAAATATTATGTCTTCGTCAATTTCAATATTATGCTGTTCTAAGGTTTCCATAACACCTAATGGTTGTTGAGTCGGTGCTGGGAGAGATGTTTGAGATGCACTATTTTGGGCGGCGGTTTTTTTGTTCAACCTTGAGGTGGCAGGTTGAGAGTCATCAAATATATGAGTGCTCGGATCCAGCGAGATGATGGCATTTCTTATATATTCCGTTCGAGTATTGCCTTCAACCTCGACAATGCTGCTAATGTTTTGGCAAAGTAGTAAGAGCTGTTCGTCTGAAATGACAGGAGAGGTAGTTTTCGCCAGCTTGGCTTGAACCATTTGCTTCGTCTTATCCATTGCAAGCAAAATAACATCACTTAATAAACTATCGTAAAGAATCTGTTCGGAGCGAATGGCGTCTAATAAATCCTCCATACTCTGTATTAACGGCGTGAGATCCTTTAACCCAACGTAAACCAAGTTGCCTTTAATCGTGTGAACTGATCGGAATAGGCCGTTGAGCAATTCCTTGTTACTTGGGTCATGTTCCAAGTTGATGAGGATAGACTCACAGTTTTGGTGTGCTTCTTTGAAGTCGAAAAAGAAATCTTCCATTAAGTCTGAGTCAATGGTGTCATCATCTTGCTGGTTGCTTTGTGTGTTTGTCATACCAATACCGCCAAAACGCTGCTGAGTTCGTGTGAAAAATACAGAATTCTTAACTAAGTATAGGTTGGGGCTGCTTTTGGCGCTCGAAATCGATATAATGTTGCCCCTTTTTCTGTATTGATTGGCTAAATAGCTTTGTTTTGCTGAATAATACACGTTAAATCAGTATGTTATAGCCGATAGTATGATCGAAAGAGTGCAGAAGTATGCCTATATATGAATACGAGTGTGGTGGTTGTGGCCATCAAATGGATAAGTTGCAGAAATTGAGCGATGAGCCGCTAGTAACTTGCCCTGCCTGCGATAAAGATGAGTTGCAAAAAATGATATCTGCTGCAGGTTTCCGATTGAAAGGTTCCGGTTGGTATGAGACCGATTTTAAGACCGGAAAGAAAAAGCATTTAGCAGAAAGCGATTCCAAGAAATCGACAAGTGATAGTCCAACTGTTGCAAAAACAGCAGATAAATAACCAAGTTAAAACAGGATAACGATATGCGTAGCCATTACTGTGGCCATCTTAACGAAACACACATTGATGAAGAAGTGACATTGTGTGGTTGGGTCCATAAACGCCGGGATCACGGTGGTGTTATATTTTTAGATCTTCGTGACAGAGAAGGTGTGGCGCAAGTTGTAATTGACCCTGATACTGAAGAAGCCTTTGCACTAGCGGATAGCGTTCGCGGTGAATATGTTTTGCAGATAAAAGGTTTGGTTCGCTACCGACCTGAAGGCACCCTCAATAAGGATATGCCAACGGGTAAGGTTGAAGTTCTGGGTAAAGAACTGGTGCTTTTAAATGCCTCAGAGACACCACCTTTTCAGATGGATGATCATCAGAAGGTGGGCGAGGAGACACGTTTAAAATATCGTTTTTTAGATATTCGTCGTCCAGAAATGTTGAACAAGCTGGTGTTTCGTTCAAAAGTTACGTCAGCTATACGTAGTTTCCTAGATGCTGATGGTTTCTTAGATGTAGAAACACCGATTCTTACCCGAGCAACGCCGGAAGGTGCTCGTGACTATATTGTGCCTAGTCGAACGCATCAGGGTAGTTTTTTTGCATTGCCACAGTCACCTCAATTGTTTAAGCAGTTGTTGATGGTTTCTGGTGTTGATCGTTATTACCAGATAGCCAAATGTTTCCGCGACGAAGATTTGCGTGCTGATCGTCAGCCAGAGTTTACCCAGATTGATATTGAAACTTCATTTATGAGTGAAGAGCAGATCATGGAAGTGGCTGAGCGTATGATCCGCGGATTGTTTAAAGAAATGCTGGACGTAGAATTGCCAGAATTTCCGCGTATGCCATATTCTGAAGCGATGTCTCGTTTCGGTAGTGATAAGCCGGATTTGCGTATCGCATTAGAGCTTCAAGATGTTGATGATTTAATGAAAGGTGTTGAGTCTAAGATATTCTCGGGGCCAGCAAATGACCCTAAAGGCCGTGTTGCAGCATTGAAGTTGCCACAAGGTACCAAGTTAAGTCGTAAGGATATTGATAACTATACCAAGTATGTAGGGATCTACGGTGCTAAGGGCTTGGCGTATATTAAGGTCAACGACCGAGCAGCAGGTAAAGAAGGGTTGCAGTCTCCGATTCTGAAATTTATTCCAGATGATGTTGTCGAAGCGATTATGGATCGTGTTGGCGCTGAAACAGGTGATTTGGTGTTTTTCGGTTCTGACAAAGCGAATGTCGTTAGTGAATCGTTAGGTGCGTTACGTGTTAAGTTGGGAGAAGACCTTGGGCTGATTAAAGGTGATTGGGCTCCGTTGTGGGTTGTTGATTTCCCAATGTTTGAAGAAACAGACCACGGTTGGACTTCAATACATCATCCATTTACATTACCTTCATGCTCTGCCGAAGAGTTAGTAAGCAACCCTGGTGCTGCATTGTCCAGAGCATACGATATGGTGCTGAATGGTACAGAGCTAGGTGGCGGCTCATTACGTATTTATAAGCCAGAGTTACAAAAAGCAGTATTCAAAGCATTGAATATTGGTGATGAAGAGGCGCAGGAGAAGTTTGGCTTCTTATTGGATGCGTTGAAGTATGGTTGTCCTCCTCATGGCGGATTGGCATTTGGCCTTGATCGCATCGTGATGTTAATGACCGGCTCTTCGTCAATTCGAGATGTGATTGCTTTCCCCAAGACGCAAACGGCGGCTTGTGTTATGACAGCAGCGCCATCTGAAGTTGAACCAAAGCAGCTTCGAGAGGTGGGGATTCGCGTTCGAAAACCTGAAGAAGATAAGAAGTAAATTGGCAAACATCAAGGTCGCATTAAAAAACCCTTAAGGTAATTCTTAAGGGTTTTTTAATGCCTGTAATTTACCGAGAGGAACACTTGGGTGGATTCTCGACATATTTTTTACTATACTGTTCAAATAACCAGTACAGTGGCAAGGCTAACTATGTCGATAATTTTGGGGATTGATCCCGGTTCGCGTATCACCGGCTACGGTGTTGTGGAAGTTCATGGCGGGAAATCTACGTATATTGATAGTGGTTGTATACGTACAGACACGAAAGCAGAGTTATCTGAGCGGTTAGGGCAGATATTTGAAGGTATAAACGAGGTCATTCGTTTGCACCTGCCTCAAGAGGTAGGGGTGGAGCAAGTTTTTATGGCGAAGAACGCTGACTCTGCGTTAAAGCTTGGACAAGCGAGGGGAGCTGCAATTGTTGCTTGTACTACACATCGTATTCCTGTTTTTGAGTATTCTGCACGGCAAGTAAAGCAGGCGGTCGTTGGAACGGGGGCGGCACAGAAAGAACAGGTGCAAAAGATGGTTTGTCATTTGTTGAGATTAAGCCAAACCCCGCAGGAGGATGCGGCAGATGCACTTGGTGTGGCTTTATGCCATACCCATATGCAGCAAAGTTTAATTAGAATGGCTGGTGCTCAAAAAGTACGTAAGCGCCGAATAAGGTAGAGAGGAAATATGATTGGGCGAATAGCGGGAATATTAATAGAGAAGCAGCCACCTGAACTTATGGTTGATGTAAATGGAGTGGGTTATGAGATTACCGCACCGATGACAACATTTTATCGGTTGCCGGTGTTGAATGAGAAGGTGGCATTGTACACCCATTTAACGATTCGCGATGACGCGCACCTTTTATACGGGTTTTATGATAAAACTGAAAGAACATTGTTTCGAACGCTTATTAAAGTAAATGGAGTGGGGCCGAAGATGGCGTTAGCCATTTTATCGGGCATCGAATCAGATGAGTTTGTACGCTGTGTTGAAAGTAATGATATTGCTACTTTAGTAAGAGTGCCTGGTGTTGGTAAAAAAACGGCAGAGCGATTAATCATTGAAATGCGAGATAAGTTAAAGCAGTTAGATATTGCTCCTGCCCTAGCGCCGACTTCTGGACAGGGTGAGGAGGGTGCTTCTGGGTTGGCGTCTGTAAACGAACGGAATGTGAGATCAGATGCAGAAAGCGCATTGATTGCTCTGGGTTATAAGCCTGCCGAGGCAAGTAAAGCGATTAATGTACTGGATATCGCAGATCTAAGTAGTGAGCAAGTTATTCGTATGGCATTGAAAGGGATGGTGAAGTCTAAGTGAATGCAGTAAGCTTCACGCATTACCCATCTTACTTAACATAAAACGCGCATTATTTTTGTCATGATAGAATCCGATCGACTCATTAGCGCCGCTGCACCACATCGTTCACAAGAAGACCCCATTGATAGGGCTATACGGCCTACCCGGTTATCTGAATATACCGGACAAACGGTGGTACGTGAGCAAATGGAAATTTTTATTGCTGCCGCACGCAAGCGAAATGAAGCACTAGATCACACGCTTATATTTGGCCCCCCTGGGTTAGGTAAAACAACATTAGCAAACATCATTTCCAATGAAATGGGAGCTGGTGATTTGGCAGCACTACTGACAAATTTGGAAGAAGGTGATGTGTTGTTTGTGGATGAGATTCATCGCTTAAGCCCTGTGGTTGAGGAGATTTTATATCCCGCCATGGAGGACTACCAGCTCGATATCATGATTGGAGAGGGCCCCGCCGCACGTTCAATCAAAATCGATTTGCCCGCTTTTACATTAGTAGGAGCGACAACGCGAGCCGGGCTGTTAACATCACCTCTACGAGACCGGTTTGGTATCGTTCAGCGTCTTGAATTTTACTCTGTCGAAGAACTTACCCGCATTGTATTGCGCTCAGCTCAAATTATGGGTGTTCCAACTGAAGATAAAGGCGCTCTTGAGATTGCAAAGCGATCTCGAGGTACTCCTCGTATTGCGAATCGATTGCTGCGCCGAGTGCGAGATTACGCAGAAGTGAAAGGTCAGGGAAAGGTTACTAAAGATATTGCAGAGAAAGCACTAGATATGTTGAACGTAGATGCCCAAGGTTTTGACTCCATGGACAGGCGGATGATGTTAACAATACTAGAGAAATTTGATGGTGGCCCTGTAGGCATTGAGAGTTTAGCGGCTGCAATTAGTGAAGAGTCTGGCACACTGGAAGATGTCATTGAACCGTATTTGATTCAGCAGGGGTTTATTATGCGAACGCCTAGGGGGCGAGTTGCTACGCGTTTGGCATATTTGCATTTTGGTATAAACCCACCAAAGAATGCCGGTTTTGGACTGAGCAATATTGATAGCTCAAACTCGAATACTGATACGTTTAATGGGAAAGGTTATTATGTGAACTATTTGAAGTTTATGGAGCGGGCTCGTACAGAACTGTTGCGTGAACTGGGTTTTGATTTTCAACAATTACAAAAACAACAGGGGCATTTTGTTGTTCATAGTCTTGATGTTAGGTATCTTAAGCCCGCCCGAGTTGACGATAACCTTAAAATAACTGCATCAGTGTTAAAAGCAGCCCGAACTTACGTGGTTTTTTCTCAAAAAGTGTATCGTGACGTTGCTCTTAGTGAAGAGAAAACTATTGAGGTGGGTGATGACTTATTGTGCAGTGGTACTGTGAAGGTTGCCTGTGTGAATAGTGATACCGGACGGCCGATGGCGATACCTGAATCGGTCGCGAAAGCATTCTTAACGCAATGCGAAAAATAATTAGATCGTAAATAACCCTTTTTGTGATTTCCTTCGTTTATAAGGAAGTCATAGGTAACATCAGGAACAGGAGGAATAAATGTGACAGAGTCCATGTCTATTTGGAGTTTGATCGCCAACGCCACTCTGGTGGTGCAATTTGTTATGTTGATTTTGGTCGGCCTTTCTTTTACCTCTTGGTATTTTATTTGGCGAAGACAAACCGTATTGAGCGCAGCTAAGCGGTCAATAGCTGAATTCGAAGAACGTTTTTGGTCGGGAATTGATCTAAGTCGGCTGTATGTGCAAATCAATTCTGCAGCTAACCCTGATAGCGGGCAAGAGAATGTGTTTAGAGCAGGCTTTAAGGAGTTTGCGCGCCTAAGAAAGAACCCTAACTCAGACCCGGATGCGGTGATGGAGGGGGCCGAACGGGCCATGCGAGTTGTTTTGTTGCGAGAGCAAGAAAAGTTGGATGAGAATCTACCGTTTCTAGCCACTGTTGGTTCTACAAGTCCGTATGTAGGTTTGTTTGGTACGGTATGGGGGATTATGAATTCATTCCTGTCGTTAGCCAATGAACAGCAAGCATCGTTAGCAGCGGTAGCCCCGGGTATTGCTGAAGCGTTAATTGCAACTGCTATGGGACTGGTTGCGGCTATTCCGGCAGTTGTCGCTTATAACCGATACTCATCCCTTGTTGATTCTGTATTGCATCGATATGAGACTTTTTCTGATGAGTTTTCGGGTATTTTGCACCGCAAAGCACATGCTCCAGAAGCTGCTGAAACAGCCGCTAAATAAGTTGTGAGTTAAGCCTTGCTAGAGATGTTGTTATGAAAAAGCCAAAATTAATGCCGAGGCGAAAGCCTGTATCGGAGATCAATGTTGTACCTTATCTTGATGTCATGTTGGTGCTTCTCGTTGTGTTTATGATCACAGCTCCAATGTTGGTACAAGGTGTTAAAGTTGAGCTTCCGGATGCTGACGCCAAACCGATTGAGTTGCCACAAAAAGATGAGATGATCATTGTCTCGATCGACGACAAAGGTACTTTTTACTTAAATGTAGGAGGGGATCCTAAGCGCCCTAAGAGTAAGGAGGAAGTTACCGATATAGTCTCTAAAATTGTTAAAGAAAAACCCAAAACGACAGTGTTAATAGAAGGTGATTCCAGAGTGCCGTATGGCGTTGTTGTAGTCATTATGGCTTCTTTGCAAAAGGCTGGCGTACCTAATGTTGGTCTAATTACTGAAAGTCCAGTGTCGGAGCGTTAGAGTGGCGTTTTGGAAAAAAATGGACAAAACGGCTTTTGCAAAAGCGTTGCTAATTCACCTTCTTTTAGTCAGTGTTGTATTATTTAGCTTCCATTCCTCGGAATCCGTTGTAAAGCCTAAGCCTGTACCTCAGCATATTATGGCTGTGGTTATTGAAAAGCCGAAGCCAAAACCCAGGGTTAAGAAAAAAGCTGCTGTTAAAAAAACGGTAAGAAAGAAAGTGAAAAAGAAGGTTAAGAAAAAAGCTAAACCTAAAAAGAAAGTAAAACCAAAGGTTAAGCCGAAACCGAAACCGAAACCGAAACCTAAGCCTAAGCCTAAGCCTAAGCCTAAGCCAAAAGTTGAAGAGCCGAGCTTTGAAGATCTATTGGCATCCGAAGCTAAAAAAATACCAAAACCAGAGTCGAAGCCTTTACCTAAGGTACCGGTAATTGATAAAGCTGCGGAGCAAAAAATGAAAGCTAGAGCAGAATACATTGCATCGGAGGTGGACACCTATTCTGCACTTATAAGCCAGACCGTGCGACGTTATTGGAATCGTCCCCCGGAGTTAAATAGTGTTAGTATTAGCCGCAGTAGTGGCAATGCAGCGTTTGATAGAGCGGCAGTTAATGCCGTAGAACGGGCTGGGAACTTTACTGTTCCCGCTGACTCTGAAATCTTCGATAAACATTTTAGAGAGTTTTCAATGTTGTTTAATCCAGAGGATCTGAAGTACTAATGGGAAAATGTTTAGGTAGCGAGCTAAAAAAGCGCTCGGCATATAAGGTAAAGCAAATCCTAACCTATCTGGCGGTGGTGTGCTGCTGGGCAATGATTCAAAGCGTAAACGCTGAGCTTGTCGTAGAGGTTACCCAAGGACTTGATAACGCGCAGCCTGTCGCTATAGTACCATTTGAATGGAAGGGAAGTGGTAGGGTGCCTACCGATATTGCCAGTGTTGTTGCTGCCGATTTGCATCGAAGTGGGCAGTTTCGTCCGATTGATAGAAAGAAAATGTTGAGCCGACCCTCACAAAAAGACCAGGTGTATTTTCGAGATTGGCGGGTTTTAGGGGCGGAATTTTTATTAATAGGAAAGTTAGATCAGGGCCCAGGAGGTCGCTATCTAGTCGAATTCGAACTGTTTGATGTGTTGCGGGGTGTTGTCGTAAAACATGGTAATGCGTCAGGGAAAAAGTTGAGAGCAATCAGTCATTACATTAGTGACTTGGTATATGAGCATCTAACGGGCGTTAAAGGCGCATTTTCTACGCACTTAGTTTACGTAACGATGGAGCAGTTAGGAAAAGGCAAGCAGCTTTTTAAGCTTCACCACGCAGATGCGGATGGTTTTAATGACGTGGTTATTTTGCGCTCACCGGAGCCGATATTGTCACCAAGCTGGGCACCAAACGGCCGCGATGTTGCGTATGTATCTTTTGAAGGCACGCGACCAGGGATATATATTCAGAATACACTGACGGGCAAGAAACAAAAAATAACAGGCTTCCCAGGTTTGAATGGCGCGCCATCATTTTCTCCTGACGGTAAGAAGCTAGCGATGGTTTTGTCTAAAGATGGAAATCCAGAAATTTATACCATGAACTTCTCCAGTGGAAAGTTAACTCGTTTAACAAATCATTATGGCATCGATACGGAGCCGAACTGGTCACCGGATGGCCAAAGCATCATTTTCACCTCTAATCGTGGTGGAGGGCCTCAAATTTATCGAGTTGACCTTGCATCTCGTAAGGTTGAACGCTTAACATTCACGGGTAGTTACAACGCTAGATCTTCAATTACACCAGATGGTCGTTTTTTGATCATGGTTCATCGTAATAGAGGTGTATTTCATATTGCTGTTCAAGACTTAGTGAGGGGCAGTTTTGATGTGCTTACCGAAACTTCGCTTGATGAATCGCCTAGTGTTGCGCCGAATGGTGTGATGGTAATATATGCAACGCAGCGTCATGGAAAAGGGGTTTTAGAGGCTGTTTCGATGGACAAAAGGGTGAAAGTTAGGCTTCCATCTAGCAAAGGACATGTTAGAGAACCGGCATGGTCGCCGTTTCTCTACTAAAATTGTTTGAATTTAGGAAGTTACACTATAAACTTCGCAAGAATCTAAAAATAGGAGCTTAAAATGGCTATCTTTAATCGAAATCACTTGTTAGCACT
>MAAC01011918.1_pt1 | contig 10339 bp, 7 predicted proteins | sample 1115981 | NCBI WGS metagenome assembly MAAC01 (sample SAMN04961126, study PRJNA320927) | seawater metagenome | isolation source: sample BD02T64 sea water enriched with oil for 64 days | place: USA:Gulf of Mexico | collected 2013-07-27 | reverse complement strand
AGTTGTTCTTTTATTGTTTAAGTTGGTCGCTATATTAATGAGTTCTCAAATAAATGACGTACCCATAGTTACCAAAATGTACCACTTTGTATCCAAGTGGTTTTATTAATGTAATTTAATGAAACTAGCAATAGTGATTATAAATCGGTTGTTAATTCTAACAACTTTTTTGCATGGGTGATAAATATAGTTAATAAATTGTTTTTATGCCTTATTATCAAGGTTATTTATCATCTGTTTAATAGCGTTAATGATAATATCCGGCTGACTTCGATGAATGGCATGCTGTTTATTCTCTGAAAAAATCAACGAACTATTTAAGGAACGTTGCGCCAATTCTTCTTGTAATTTTGCCCACTGAATATTGCGTAATGATGTTTTCTTCTTTTGCTCTAATAGCGCTGATGGGAAGTTTCTAGCAATAACCGTTAACGGTAGTCCACCAAAATTTCGTTTAGTTTCTTTTAATATATCCATACTCATCGTAAATGTCGCTGACTCATCCAAGCTGGTATATTGATGTTTAACCGTACTTTTTACCGCTTGTTCTGCGGGATTATTCAAAGATAAATATAGCCTTGGCACACCGAAAGGTGCAGCCCACATACCCGCTTTAAATAGTATTTTGCGCATAAAGCTCGTTTCAGGCATTTTGTCGCTGGAATTTTCATGAGCAGAATCCACTAAAACTAAGCCAACAACATCATCGGGATATTTTTTTGCAAAGAGTTGCATAGTTAAGCCACCAAAAGAATGCCCGACAAGAATAAACGGTCCTTTGACTTTCGATTTTTCTAGTAATACTTTTAACTCTTCAACAATATGTAAACTGGTACGAGGTAAAGGGCTTTTCTCGCTCCATCCTAAACCTGCACGGTCATAGACAAAGACCTTGGCAACCTCACTAACTTCAGGAACCACGTGCTTCCAAGCTAATAGGCTATCTCCCATACCCGCATCAAAAACCACAGTTACTTTACCTGCACCCGATTGTTGCGCATGCAATTTATAACCACCAATATCAACCAAATTCCCTTCAGGCTTAAAATTTTGTTTGTCGACATAACTGGAATAGTTTTGATAAATAAGACCTAAAGAACTAAGTGCTACGATTAAGTAAACAATAACTTTTTTCATAAATATCCTTAAGTTATACATTTTTTTGTTTTTAATTATTTATATTTTATAGTTTAAATAAGTAATGTTGCATTTTTATGACAGGCTAAATATCAGTAGTGAAACTTGTTTTTCATAGGTAAATTATTAAGTCGGGAATTGTTGAAATAAAAATCCACTTTCATTTGAAATTGCACACTTCACCAGAAAAATTTTAAATTACTTCTATACTTAGCATTCTTCACTTTTATTTTTGCATTTTAATAACATAGGGATTTACAAAATGAGTTCACCTTCAGGGTCAACCTCTGCACGTCCAGACTTAGACTGGAGCCAATTGAAAGAAACAATCATCATGCTTAATTTGGCCGTTACTCAAATTGATCAGTCTATGAATGAGGGCAACTCCTCAGTTTCCACCTTATCATCATCTTTCACAGGGCTTGCGACCAACCTAAGTGACATTCAAAGCTCAATTTCTCAGTTAAATCAAGAAGATAAGGGTACTGAAAAGATGAAGGTCATCATTGAAGGTTCAGCGATCACGGCCTTAGATAAAGTACAATCGGCAATTATTGCTTTTCAATTCTACGATAAATTAAGCCAAAGATTAGATCATGTAAGTGGAAGCCTTAGCGCTTTAACTGCACTCATTGGTAATCCAGCAGAATTATATTCACCTATTGCATGGCAAGATCTGCAAAAGGCCATTCGCAGTAAATATACCATGGAAGAAGAACGCCGAATGTTTGATCGGGTTATTTCAGGCGTACCTATTGAAGAGGCTTTATTGGAGTTTAATAAAGATATGGAAGAAAATGGTCACTCAGAGGAAGATGAAATAGAACTATTCTAGCTTGAAGCGATGATTTGCAATATATCTTCTTCTTGGAGATGCCTAAATAAATGTCGGTAACTGATCTTCCACTTTTAGATAAAAGTAGAAGATCAATACATTCAAAGATAGATTAGCCTATCGCTGTTTTAAAAAGCATAGCTAAACTTCATAAATAAATTACGCTCAGATTTGGTTAGCTCGGTAGTATTGTCATCAGTAAAACCCGCATCGGCATAACCAACAAAAGCCACCGTTTTAGGGTTGAATTTATACGAAAATAGCAATTGTAGTGCTTGGGCATCTTCATTAGCCTGCACGTCTTTATATTTATAAAGTGAAGGGGCTTTATCAACTTGTGATTGTTGCAAGGTTAAACGTAAGGCGGTCTTGGCATCAAACTGGTAGTTCACTTTAAAGTCTAATATCTGGGCATCAAATAATTCACCATCATTAACATCCAGTGTTGAGTTAGTATAATCAAGGCTGAGTTCAAGGTGACGATTAATATTATAAGCCATTGAAAAATCCAAACGTTGTGAATCACCCAGTTGATTATTAGCATGATCTATTTGATCACCTATAGTGAGTCCAAGCTCGGCAAATAAACCACTGATTGGTGTTATCTGAAAATCTAAACGAGTGAATTTTTCTGCGTAGTTGGTATCTAAACGATAACTTTCTCCACCATCATTAATAGCGGTAGTTGAATTTAAATTATCTCGTTGGCCACCGCCAACTCTTAAACGAGATTGCATAGGTCCTTCGAGGGTTAAATACATTTCAAACTCTTCTTCTAACGTTCTACCTTCTTCATCTTTGGAAATATCCCAATCACCGCTAAGCACCATGCGATTAAAGAGATCTGTTGTCTCGCCATACCAAATATAACCACCACCAACAACTAGTTTGGCATGACTAAAACGATTGAAAAAGCCAAGGTCTGCTCTAAAGTCTTTGCCGACCGACATATATCTCGCAAAGCTATACCAATCTCTTTCATCATGGATAAAACTAAGATAATAAGCTTGATCGGTCAACGAGGTTTGTTCTGCGGTTGATCTTGTCTCTGAAGACAAAACTTGCATGGTGATACTATCTTGGTCATTAAAACGATATTTGCTATCAGCTCCAACAACAGTGTTGTCATAACCGGGTGCAGATCGGTATGTGGCAATGGCACCAACATTAGAAGCACCTCCTAAATCATAACTATAACGGCTAACAAAAAAATCATTCTTCAGTGCACTAGCATCGCCGTTTGAATTCGTTTCAGTTAATTGCTCTATAGCACTGGCGGTATGATATTGATTAGGGGTAACTAGGTTAGTTACTGCATCACGACCAGCAATCAGACCGATAGTATGACCGTCAGTTTTTGTCGTATATTTTATACCATAGTCAGGGTCGGCGATGCTTCGAGTATAAATAGCACTCATCGGCGAATCAAAATAATCGGCGCCCTCTAAAAAGAAGTTTCTTTTCTCTCGATAAAAAAGCGCATATTGGTTATTCACCGTCAGTTGGCTACTATCCGCTTCTATTTGCGAGAAGTCAGGATTGTAAGTAAGGTTTAGTGTTGAATTTACATTAATTCCCCACTCAACATCGATGCCTAGCTCTTGATTCGACTCAGCCTTTTGCCAATCACCAAAGTTTTCTGATTGTGCCCCTTGTATCCGCTCTTGTCGGTAACTAGATGTTAATGAAGGAATAACAAGGAGTTTATTGGTTGGCTCAGCATGCTTAAAACCACTAAACTTTTTCAGTTGGCATAAAGAGCAAGCATTGCTTCGATCATCTGGATTTAGTTGGATTTGTTGTCGTTTATCCCGTGGACGAACGCGCCATAAGTTAACGCCCCAAGTTTGCTCACTGGTTGCAGCGAAGCTCAATACTGATAGCGGAATAGCCATTTCAACGGTATAGCCTTGCTGGGTAATTTCACTGGCCGAATCCCAAATAGCATCCCATGAGTCATTCTCTCGTTCGTCATTAATAACCGAATCTTTTTGCACACCAAGGGCGTTAACATAAAATTGATAAGCGCGGGTACTGTCATTATAGGTATCTAAAGTAATGGCAACAAAATCGTCATCACTAACTTGATCGCGATCACGATAGAAAGCGCGTATTTTACTTGGGTATGGGTCTTGTGCCAAAAAGGCAACATACAAGTTTTCACCATCTTCCGCTAGATAAACGATTGTTTCGACATCCGGAGTAATATTTTCGCTCGGTGCTGTTTCATAATTGAGGGAAACTTTAAGGGCATTACGCCAAATGTCATCGTTAAGATTGCCATCGATTATTGCCACTTGATTGACGCTAGGTATTGATAATTCAATTTCACTATTATCAAGAATAATCCTAGTTTCAGAGGATGAATCAATAGATTGGGCACTAACAGCAAAGCTGATTAAACAACCAAATAACAGGTTGAAGATCGTTTTTATATTCATAATACTTTTACGTTTTCTCTTATGGACATTATTGTTCAGGAAAAGTGCTTAACTCGTGTCTATTAATAACGCCCCATCTCAAGCAAGTGTTGAGCTAAAATAATCATTTCTGGTCCTTGTTGTTTAACAGCTTTTACCATAACGTGATAAGGATGGTTATTTCCCCCTGAACATGGCGGCATATAAGCTCCTGCTTTATCCCAATCGGGTCCACGATGCACAGCTATACTAAAGAAAGCTGGCGGCAATTCGAAGGTATGCCCTTGAACCGCAGGTACAATAAAACTTGCCGTGTAAGGGCCTACTTGATAACCGATTTTTCCATGGCCACCGTTATCCATTGGCTTGTATGCTCGATCACTATATTCCATGACAACAGCTGTGGTGTTGGCGGGAATATCACTGATTTTTAAACGTGGGGTTTCTGGATTAACACCATCAAATTTTAGACATTGTTGTCCTTTAGGTACCGCAATACCATTCCAAATAGCATCAGCAAATTCGACATCAAGTTTTTTGATCTGGCCAGCTGTTGCTGTGGTAATACAAATTGCGGTGCTTAATAGGCATAAAGTTAGTTTTTTCATAAGATTCTTCTCAGTTTTAAGATTTTAGTGGATTTTGTTTAGTACTAAATTGTTTGAATGAACATTTGTAGCTAACCTCATCATTAATGGGTAACTCGTTGAGGCCGAGCCACTGATTGATGGGTTTCATTAATTCTGATTGGTGCAATAACACATAAGTGTGACGGAGCCCTTCAAGACGGTGTAATTTATTGTTTTTTGAACCTTGATCGAACAGTAATTTGTTGAGCGGATAGTCACTCATTTTGTCGTTATCCCCGTAGACAAAAAGTACTGGTTTAGTGATAAGCCGAGCAGGAGATACCGAATTAGAAGTTTGAGCATAAGCATATCCGCTCATATTGTTTACTAGCGCTAAAGCACTTTTTTGTTCGCTTGCGATGATTTTCCTCAACCACACTGGTGATTGCTTAGCGAATTTAGGAATGGTTTGAGCGAGTGAATGCATCGGTGCAACAACCACTAATTGATCGACTCTTTTATCTAAAGAAGCGGTATGAAGCCCAGTACTTGCCCCCAAAGAAAATCCGACCACATCGTATTTTTCAATGGCAAGTTGATCCATTAAAGCACTTATGTCGCGCCCTTCTACTGCACCAAAAGACACCCAGTCGCCAGTACTGTCACCATGACCACGTAGATCAGGAATAATAACTCTGTAGCCTTGTTGCGCAAATGCAAGGCCATAACTTAACAAGCTATTTTTATTCCTGCCCCAGCCATGGAGTAAGACTAATACACCAGCAGTATTATTTTTTAGGCTGCTGGTATTACAACTTGGGTCAAGCCATTGCCACTGCGTAGTGATGCGTCTGACTTTTCCGCTGTCATGAAGAAGCGCTTTGGTAAGATAACTAAAGCCATAATAGCCCGCAGCGATATCAATATAACTGAGTGAAATGTGTCGAGTTGGTAAATCAAAACTGTTTTGACTGATACCCGTAATGTTGAGCAAGCCTTGATGGCCATCATCAAAAATTCTAAATTGATTGCTAAGTTCGTAACCTACTAAAGATTGATTTGGCGCGGCAATCATTTGATTAGCAATCAAGTGGCTTACACATGAAGGCAGTGTTAATAAGACAAAGAGTAAAACGATAAATGCTCTAGTTCGCCCCGTAGGAACTGCGCTATTTTTCAGAAGCTTGTATAAATCCACCGATATTACTCAACTTTTCGTGATAATAAGTTGTAGCAACAATCTAGTGTTTACGGGGGCTGTACAAGTATGAATCGTTTAGTTGGACATAGATGCGGTAGAATGCCCGTAAGATCGATGAGTAATTTGCTTAGTTGGACATAGCAGCGGTGAAGTGTCGCTAATTCAAGCGGCATAGGAAAACGGTTTTAGATTTCGCCGGAGAAACGTGCTTTAAAATCTTTCATATAACTACGACTAGCGGCTATTTTTAAACCTGATTTAAGCAATAAGGTATAGTCTCCTTTTCCTTTCGGTTCCAATTCTTGAATCGCATGTAAATTGATGATGGTAGATCTATGTACCCGCTGAAAAATTTTGGGATCTAACAACTCAACCATATTACTTAACGATTCTCTTTTTAAGAAACACCCTTCATCAGTGTTAAGCTCTACGTAATCTCCAGCTCCTTGCACAATTAGGATATTATCGACTGGTAGTAAAAATATCTTTTTATTCCGTTCTAAAGCGATAAATTCTGGATAACTTGATAATGAAGAGATTGAAGAAATCGCTTGTGCAGCCTTTTGCGCATCTTCTCCACCAACAAAACGTAAGCCGTGTTTAAAAGCGAGATAAAAGCTACACCACACTAAAGTGACTAGTGCAAAGTTAAGTGAGCCAGCAAACCATCTTGTCCATGAACGATCCCACAAGATAAAACCACTTTGTGCTGCACTGATTGGGTTAATCAACAAAGTTATCCCTGTACCTATCACATACGAGAGAATCACACACAAGGTGAGCATTTTAATTGTGCTTTGGAACTGAAGTTTATCAAATAATGGGATCAACAATAATGTCGCAAAGAAACCTAAACAGCCGTAGAGTAAATTTCTCACTAACGCAATTTCAGGTTGGCTGTACTGGGTTAAACCAGCAAAAAGCATTACCAAAGTTGTGATCCCCCAAAAAACCAGATGGAAACGCCAAAATTCACGTCCTAATTGTTTTTTGGAAGTATTTGTTTCTGTTTGGGTGATTTCTGGATGCAAGGCTTAATGATCCTTAGTAGCGATGAAGACATCGCGCACTATCTCATTTGATGAGCGCTTAAGCAAGTCACTATCTATTGTAGTTAAATCAATGGATTGAGTTAGCTTTTGATTAGCAGGCAGATAGCTGATCATTAATACTTATTGATGACAGACATTCAATAAGTATTAATGGGCCGATAACATTGCAACCTTATTTGACTAAAAATCAGTGACCAATGATTTTATAGATTGCTGTTAGTGCAGGATCTTGACCTGAAAAATAATGTTTCGCAGAAAGACTAACGGGAACATCAGGGGCTACCCATATTCGATGATCTTCAGCCTTTGAAGCTTGGTGGAATTGTGAAGAAATTATTCCCCAAGTACCACTGTATGGCAGTTTAAACCAGCCGGCTTCACTCAATGCATTGGGTTTAGAACCACTTGGCTCACCAACCAAGATGGCGTTCGTCAATCGATTGATATCCAGTAATAAGTTATGTGCCGCTGAAAAGGTATTTCTGCCCATAACAACAAATATTTTACCCTTTGGATTTAATGCTTCAAATTGTACCAGCGTTTTTAATATTGGTGGATAAGTACTGCCATCTCCACCCGCATTATGCCTAAGATCCAAAATAAGATGCTCGGTATTTAACTGAGAAATTTTTTCTCTAAGTTCTATATTGAAGTCTTCAAAAGATTGTGATGATTTATTGTGCACGTAGTTGTACTGAATATAGAGAGAAGCTTTAGTCGGAAGGTACTGATACCAGTATGATTCCTTGATCCGTAGATTATGGATTTCATCACTATTAGCTAATGCTGGTAGCTTAGGAAAACCACCAAATGCCATTGCTTTTTGTGTTGGCTGTACCAGCTGTTTTTTACCTGTAGCGTCTTCAATAGTAAGAGAAATACTTTCAGAATCATCAACAATATCTAGCCCTTTTAATACTTCAGGCAAACCTAAATAGTGAGGACCTAACCAAAGCTGCTGCATTTCATTATCTCTAGCATTAATCATTTTTGTTTTAGCCAATGCTTCATCTACCGGTGTATTACCAATCGCGATAACTTTACTGCCAACTAACGCTTGATACTGCTGGTCAGCTCCAACAATGTATAGCCCATCAGTGAATTTATAAAATTGCAAAGGCAATTGATTGAAAGAGCCTTTTTGAGCGTAAGCAGGCACGATGAAATTATGGCCATTGCCCATAGCTGCCACCAACTTCATGAACTCAAAGGTTATCTCTTGATCTGAAAGCGATGGGATTTTATTGTTTATATTAACCACCATTTGGTCAAAGGTTTCCTTACTGACCGCATGGTAAATATTGACATGTAGACGCTTTATTTCTGCTACCAGAAAATTTAGGTCAAACTGCCATGACTGAACTCTGGATAGATCTTTTGGAAGAAAACTACCCAATACTTTTTGAAAGGCTTTTGAATCGGCAAAATGTTTAAAATGAGTATTACCAATTAAATTTTTTCTTTCATCATAACGTGCTTGCAAGGATTTATTTATCCAAGTGGTCGCTTCAGACTCTTGCCCAAGTTCACCATAGGCTTCAGCAATATTTATCATAATGTCATTCGATGGTGCTGAGCCGGTAGGAATATTCGAAATAATGGTGCCTAAAGCCAGTGTTTTTTCAAAGGCATTGATTGATTTTTGCCATTCGCTCAACTGAAAATAGGTCAGTCCGAGTATGTACCAAGTATCGCCATCATCTTGGTATTGGCTGGTTAAGGACTCAATAATAGGTTTGGCGGCCTGCCATTTCTCTTGTCGCACAAGTTCGAGCGCTTTCACTCGGTTTGCATAATAAATAGCGGGTGCCGCTAATTCACTATTGGCTGATGGGTGGCCGATAGCATTGTTATTCACTTCACTGGCTTTATTGATATCAAAAGCTTGAATTGAAAAAGTAGCAAATACTGCCATGATGAAACAATGAATAATGAGCTTGGAGTGCATTACACTTCCTTTATTTGGATTTAATAAACAAGGCGAATTATAGCCTTTAAGGGGAGGATATCGTCCGAAATCAGGATTTCAGACTTATTAATTAGCTATTTTGACAAAAAAATCATGAAAAAATACCATTAAAGCATTGATAAATTTGCAAATTTATTGCGTTCCATCCAAGTTGATTGCCCCGAAAGACAATCAACTCTGTGATTGTTTTATTGTCTTAAAGTAAGTTCAGCCACTTCTTTTTTAGCGGTAATACGAATGGAAAGTAGAATGTCCGTCTGATTAATGTCGGTTATCGAATCAATGTTCTTAGGCATATTTCCGAGTAGTTCAAATTTATCTTCGCTAAGATCATACGACCACAATTGAAACTCATCATTGATACCAAAAACTACATTGCCTTTTATCTTGAACAGCTGTTTAGCGGCTCCTTTGCCCTCTAGTGCTTCAATCAGCTGATCTTCGGCGGGTCCTGGCTGCCAAAATCTGCCCATGTGATCGCTGTAGATTAATTGACCGCTCTCACTTTTAAGCGCCCATTTAACCTTCTTGTCATTAATAATACGAATATCTGAGTTAGTTAAATTGAACTCAACAAATTTTAATATGCCTTTGATACGGATAAGCAATAAAGCGCTGTTATTTACACTATCCCATTGGAAAAGTTGCACAACAGGGTATTCCAATGGGAAGGATTTTTGCTTTGAATCCAGAGTTAGCTGAGTAAGTGTGCCATTGGCATTGACTAAAAGACTTTTACCGTCCGCGGCCCAATCTAAACCATAAATAAAACTATCCATAGGAAAGTGGCTGAGTTGCTGTGAGCCACTGCCATCGGTGATCCAAATCTGGTGATCGCCAGAACGTCTCGATTTATAAGCGATTAACTCACCATTGGGTTGGAAAATGGCGTTGTCTTCTTCAAGGATTGAGCGTTCTATAATTGAGTAATGGTTATTTGCTTTGGTTAGCGTTTGACCCGCCGAAGTCTGCGTTAACTGTGATCGAGTTATTGTTGCGATATCACTATCCCAAATTCCTTTTATCATCAGCATTCGTTTACCGTCTGGGTGAAATATCGGCGACCCCATTGGTTCATCTAGGGGCAAACTAATATTGGTTATTTCACCTTCAAAAGATAAGGTAAAGAGTTGTCTGCCCGTGCTAAAAATAAGCT
>MAAC01016831.1_pt1 | contig 10342 bp, 13 predicted proteins | sample 1115981 | NCBI WGS metagenome assembly MAAC01 (sample SAMN04961126, study PRJNA320927) | seawater metagenome | isolation source: sample BD02T64 sea water enriched with oil for 64 days | place: USA:Gulf of Mexico | collected 2013-07-27 | reverse complement strand
GTTAAAAAAGCGATTTAATATTTTAATCAATCTTATTTCTCATCTATATTTTATAGTTTTAGGGAAAATATTTTAATCATGAAAAAAATCACCATTTTATTTCTACTTGTTTTTATTCAACAAACTTGTTTTTCGCAATTTTTTAAAGACGATAAGAAGGTAACTCAATACAAAGGCTATTTTAACTATTACTATGATAGTGGTAAAGACAAGGTGTATTTAGAGATTAAAAATTTAGAAAGTGAATTTTTATATGTGAATGCACTTTCTGAAGGAATTGGCTCTAATGATATTGGGTTGGATCGAGGAAAACTTGGAGGAGGAGCTGTAGTGTTTTTTAGAAAAGCAGGGAATAAAATATTGCTAATTAAGCCAAATCAAAAATATAGAGCTTTAACGGATAATGTTGAAGAAAAAAAATCGATAAAAGAAGCTTTTGCTAAATCGGTTTTACATGGCTTTGTCATAAAAGAAGAAAAGGATAATGTGTATTTGGTTGATGCAACATCTTTTTTCGTGCAAGATAAATTTGGTGTAGCTAATACATTATCAAGAAGTGGAGAGGGAAACTATACTCTAGATCAGTCTAGAAGTGCATTTAATATGAAAAGGACAAAAGCATTTGAAAAAAATGTTGAGTTTGATGTTTTGTTAACTTTTAAGGGGAAACCTAAAGGAAGAAATTTATGGTCTGTAACTCCAGATGCAAGTTCTGTTACTGTATATCAACATCACTCATTTGTTGAACTACCCGATGCTGATTATAAATCTAGAGAATTTGATCCAAGAGCAGGTGGGTATCCAATGTCTTATATGGATTATTCTACACCGGTAAACCAATCAATTGTAAAACGATTTATTTATCGTCATCGATTAGAAAAGAAAAACCCAAGTGCCGCAATTAGCGAAGCAGTAGAACCTATCGTTTATTATTTAGATCCAGGAACACCAGAACCAATTAGGTCTGCGTTGTTAGATGGAGCTAGGTGGTGGAATCAAGCTTTTGAAGCTATTGGTTACAAAGATGCGTTTCAAGTAAAAATGTTACCTAAAGATGCAGATCCGTTAGATTTACGATACAATGTAATTCAGTGGGTACATAGATCTACTCGTGGTTGGAGTTATGGCGGTAGTGTTTCTGATCCTAGAACTGGTGAAATTATTAAAGGACATGTAAGTTTGGGCTCTCTAAGAATTCGTCAAGATTTTTTAATAGCTCAAGCTTTGCAAGCTCCTTATGCTACAAATACTCCAGATGATAAATTTGCTTTAGAAATGGCATTGGCTAGAATTAGACAACTATCTGCGCATGAAGTTGGGCATACTATTGGTTTTGCACATAATTTTGCTGCAAGTACAAATAATAGGGCATCGGTTATGGATTATCCGCATCCGCAGTTTTCTTTAAAAAATGGAAAGATTGATTTTTCTAATGCTTACGCTACTAATATTGGTGAATGGGATAAAGTAACTGTTGCCTATGCATATCAGCAATTTACTAGCAATGAAAAAGAAGGGTTACAACATATTTTAACTAATGCGTTTTCAAAAGGATTGCGTTATTTGTCAGATCAAGATGCAAGATCTCCAGGAAGTGCACATGCCTATGCGCATTTATGGGATAATGGAAAAAGTGCTGCTGATGAGTTGAATAACATCTTAGAAATTAGAAAGAATGCAATTGATAAATTTTCTCCAGATAATATTAAATCTGGTCAGCCATATTCTGTATTAGAAGATGTTTTTGTGCCTGTGTATTTTATGCATAGATATCAAGTTGAAGCGGTTTCTAAAGTTATTGGAGGATTGGATTACAACTATGCTGTTAAAGGAGGAAATCAAACCATTGTAAAAAGAGTTCCAGGTTCTGAAGAAAGAAAAGCGTTAAAAGCATTGTTAAAAACGATTGATGTTAAAACCTTGGCGATTCCGACTTCAAAACTGAGCCTTTTTCCTCCAAGGGCATTAGGATATGGAAGAACAAGAGAATCATTTAAAAGTAGAGTAGGTGCAGAGTTTGATCCTTATGGAGCTGTAGAAACATCTTCAGAAATGACCTTAAGTTTTTTGTTACACCCACAAAGAGCTTCTCGTTTGGTGCTGCATAAAAGCTTAGATACATCTCAATTAGGACTGGTGGAACTGATTGATGAAGTAATTAAAAATTCGTTTAAAAAATCACATAAGAATCCGTATCATCAAGAATTGCAAAATGTAGTAAATGCACAAGTGTTAAATCAATTATTTGGATTGGCTGCTAATCAGTCAAATTACAAACAAGTAAATGCAATTGTGAACTACAAGTTGAATGAGTTATCTAGCTGGTTGCGTTCTAGAAAAACGAAAGGAGTACAAAAAATGTATACTGCTGAGTTTTTAAAATCGATAAACGAGTTTAAAAAAGCACCATCGAAATATAAAATAGTAAGATCACCAAAAATCCCAGATGGTTCGCCAATTGGAATGAATTAAAAATTATAGTATATATGAAAATTGATTTAATAAGCGATACAGTTACAAGACCTACGAAAGGAATGTTGGATGCAATGATGCATGCTGAGGTTGGAGATGATGTCTTTAAATCTGATCCAACTGTAAACGAGCTACAAGAAAAAATAGCCAAACTTTTTGGAATGGAAGATGCGTTGTTTTTCCCTTCTGGAACCATGGCGAATCAAGCGGCTATTAAAATACATACACATCCAGGAGATAGAATGTTTTGCGATAAATGGGCGCATGTGTATAATTATGAAGGTGGTGGAGCCGCATTTAATTCGGGTGTAACATCTCATCTATTAGATGGAGAAAGAGGAATGTTTACTGCAGCGCAATTAAAAGAAGCAGTTTCTGGCAGGGCAGATATTCATGTTCCTTATAATAGATTGGTTTGTATAGAGAATACAACAAATAAAGGTGGTGGAGCTTGTTGGGATTTTGAAGAGTTAAAAAAGATTCAAAAAATAGCAAAAGAAAATAAATTGGCTTTTCATTTAGACGGTGCTAGATTGTTTAATGCATTGGTTGCAAAAAATGAAACTCCACAACAATATGGAGCCTTGTTTGATACCATTTCCATTTGTTTGTCTAAAGGTTTAGGTGCTCCAATTGGTTCAATTTTACTAGGAACTAAAAATGATATTGCAAAAGCATTGCGTGTACGAAAGTTATTTGGTGGCGCTATGCGACAAGCTGGGTTTTTAGCAGCAGCGGCTATTTATGCATTAGATAATAATGTAGCACGTTTGGCAGATGATCATTCTAGAGCTAAAAAGATTGGAGATGTTTTGAAGTCTTGTTCTTACGTTAAAAAAGTTGAACCAATAGAAACAAATATTGTGATCTTTTATGTCAATGAAGCCATTGATCCAATGGACTTTATTGCAAAAATGGAATCGAAAGGGATTTTACTAATTTCTATGGGGCAAGGAAAAATAAGAATTGTAACGCATTTAGATTTTACAGAAGTAATGTTAGAGAAGTTGGTCATAGAGCTGAAAGCTTTTTAAACCAAAAACACCAGCTAATTAGCTGGTGTTTTTGGTTTAACTTAGATGCTCTAAAGAATCTAATTCTTTATAGTTCTTGTTTAATTTCTTAAGTAATGTTCCGTAGGTAACTTTGTAGAATAGCCATAAAATTAATAGCATGACTAAAACCGCTATAATCTGCGTAATTAAAGTGACAGTTATTAAGGTATTTAGATCAACATTTAATTTTTCTGGATTCAATGTTTCTTCAAGTATTATTGTATTTGAAAACATTACTGAATTAACAATTACAGTAGCTAATACAAAACCGCCTAAATTATAATAGACATAGTATTTCACGGTTTTTCGAACTCGTAAAATATTATTCATTAATTTTTTAGTATTGTCTACAGCAGAAACACTTGAGTAATTTTTGTAAAACAAGATTAAAAATAATGCAATTACAATATAGTGTAATATGAAGTAGTAATTTAAAAAATCGATAAGGTTGAAGTCTGTGTAAATCTTTGTGTAATCATCAGGCACCAATAAGTTTAGTCCAGACCAAAAAGCCACTTCTAAAATACCTATGATGAAAATCCATTTAACAACTGATGACGATTTTGAATGTGCCATCTTATAAATATCAATTTTAGAAGCCGAATTGGTTTCTTCGGGTTGATTTTCCCAAGTCTTTTTGTATGTATCTAAATCCATAATTTATGGGCTTAATATGTTTTTTAATTTTTCTTTTGCTCTGTTCATTTTTACTCTAGCATTTACTTGTGTAATACCCAATGTTTCGGATATTTCCTTGTAAGGTTTGTCTTCTAGATATAAAAATATTAACGCCTTATCAATGTCATTTAATTCATGAATTGCTTTGTATAAGGCTTTTAATTGTAACTCTTCAGTATCATCATACTCACTAGATTTGATTTTATATGTAAAATTATCAATATCTTGAGTTTTAATACTTCTAGTTGATTTTCTATATAAAGAGATAGCAGTATTTAATGCTACTCTGTACATCCAAGTACTAAATTTAGAGTCGCCTCTAAACTTGCTGTAGTTTTTCCATAATTGAATAACTACTTCTTGAAACAAATCATTATGTGCATCTTGGTTTGTAGTATATATTCTACAAACTTTATGAACGATATTTTGATTTTGCTCAAAATCCAATAAAAATTTAGACTCTAAATCTTTCTGCACTTCTTAATTAGTTAGTTTCGGTTATAAGTAGTTCAAAAATAGAAAATGTTACAGAAATTATAGTGATTATTTTTGTTTCCTTTTTTAGGATTTTACGTATCTTGATTTATATATATAATTTGATGAGGTTACAAATGCAATTTTTGTTCAGTTTAGTAGTAACTATTTCACTAAATTCACAAACTATGAAAACTAATTCGATGCTCTATTCAATTAAAATAAAAAGCCTTTCCGGTTTAGAAATTAATTTAGAAGATTACAAGGGGAAGAAAATTTTGTTTGTTAACGTAGCTTCAGAATGTGGGTTTACACCACAATATGAAGGATTACAAAAATTATATGAATTGTATAAGGAAAAGTTAATGATTATTGGAGTGCCATCTAATCAATTTGGTAAACAAGAGCCAGGTACAGCAGAGCAGATACAATCATTTTGTGAAATCAATTATGGTGTTACCTTTTTAATCACAGAAAAGATAAATGTAAAAGGAGACAATCAACACCCGCTGTATGCTTGGCTAACCAAAAAAGAATTGAATGGTAAGAAAAACGCTGCTGTGAAATGGAACTTTCAAAAATATTTGGTTGATGAAAAAGGAAGCTTAATTGATTATTATTTCTCTTTAACCAAGCCAATGAGTAAAAAAATAACAAAACACTTGTAGTGGCTATAATAGAATGTAATTTCAAATTACAACTCATCCATAAAAAAATACAATTCGGTTTCTTTTAATTTATAAAAGTAAATACCTGTTGCATCTTTGCTGTATAATTAACCTGTGCTGAATTTATATCAGCATCATAAAAAAAACAAATCATGAAAGTATTCACAGCAATTTTCGCATTAGTAGTTGTATTTCAAACCTCAATGCACACATCAAAAACCAAATTAACAGAAAAAAGAACAATTACTGTAACTGTACCAAATGTTACAAGTGATAAAGGGACCGTAAGCTATGCCTTATACACTAAAGACGGTTTTATGGCAACACCTGTTCAGTCACAATCAAGTAAGATAAAAGGGAAGAAAAGTACTGTAGTTTTTACAGATGTAATACCTGGAGAATATGCAGTTATTTGTTTCCATGACGCAAATAGCAACGAAAAAATGGATTTTGAGGCAAACGGAATGCCATTAGAGGATTATGGGATTTCTAACAATCCAGTTACTTATGGACCACCAGAATATGATAGTGCAAAGTTTGTAGTTGCTGATAAAAATGTAACTTTAGAGATTCGGTTTTAAGAAAGCAAATTCAATAAAAAAAATCAAGATTTATATATGGAAACTAAAAAAGTAATTACCTGGGAAAAATTGCAAAAAGCATTTTGGGCTTGCTTAAAATTGACCATCATTTTCGCGGTAATATTTATTTTAATTTTCCAACAGTTTTCAATAAAAGGTATTTGGATTACATTCTTGATTTCTGCAATGTATAGTTATGGAATTGGTTTTGGAAATGGATTTTTAAATGATTACTTAAATGTAAAATGGGATTGGATTGAGCAGACAAGTCAACGAGTAACAGCTGGAATTATATGCACAATATTATATATAGTTCCTGTTGTTTTAGGGATCAATTATTTTGCTTTTATTGTTATCCAAGATTTAGAATCTTCGTTGTTCTTTAGTAGTAGAATTATGTGGGTAAATGCATTCTATATTCTTTTTTCTTTAGCAGTTGCAACGTTTTTTCATGCTAAAGGTTTTATGAAAAACTGGAAAGCATCTGTAGGGAAAGAAAGTACAAAACAAGAAATTGTAGCGAAAACAGAAACTGCAAAATTCGAATCTTTAAAAAGTCAGATTGATCCACATTTTTTGTTTAATAGTTTAAATGTGTTGACATCATTAATTGGAGAAAATCCGAAGCAAGCAGAACGATTTACAACAAAGTTATCTAAAGTATATCGTTATGTATTAGAGCAACGGAATAAAGAGTTAATTCCGTTATCGGAAGAGCTGCAATTTGCTAGAACTTATATGGAATTATTGCAAATGCGTTTTGAAGAAGGAATTGAATTTGAAATTCCAAATGACACCTCTAATGAAGAATTAAAAATTGTGCCTTTGTCGCTACAATTGCTATTAGAAAACGCAGTAAAACACAATGTGGTTTCTTCTAATAAGCCATTAGTTCTTAGAATTTTTGAGGAAGATGGAGTGCTAATTATAGAAAATAATGTCAATCATAAAGAAGCGATTGGGAAAAGTACCAAAGTAGGATTGAAAAATATTACAGACAGGTATCGATTACTTACAAAGAGAAATGTTAGTATCATAAATGACAAAAGGACATTTAAAGTAAGCTTACCGCTATTAACAAAAAATAACAACATTATGTACACAGAAGATATACAAAACTCAAGTTATGTTAGAGCTGTTGAGAAGGTAGAGAAATTAAAAGAGTTTTATCAAAATATAATCTCTTACTGCATTGTAATCCCTTTTTTAGTATTCATTAATTTATGGGTTTCACCGCAGTTTCACTGGTTTTGGTTTCCAATGTTTGGTTGGGGAATTGGTGTGCTGTTTCATGGGTTAGATGTGTACAATTACAATCCTATCCTTGGAAGAAACTGGGAAAGTAAAAAGATCAATGAGTTAATGAATGAAGAAGACGATACGTCTAATTGGGAGTAATTTTAAAAAACTAAAAGTCATGCAATCAAATTATCAACAAGAACAAAAATATTTAAAAGCAAAAGAGCAAGTAGAGAAGCTTAAAGGATTTTACGCAAACTTAATCTGTTATTGTATTGTAATCCCTTTTTTAATCTATATTAATCTTACTTTCTCACCACATTTTTATTGGTTCTGGTTTCCTGTTTTTGGATGGGGAATGGGCTTAGCTTTTCATGCTATGGATACCTATAAATACAATCCTTTTTTAGGAAAAGGATGGGAAGATAAAAAAATTAAAGAGTTAATGGACGAGGATAAAAAGTACAATAACTGGAAATAATATTCTACTAAAATGGAGGATAAGGAAACTATAGAAGGAAGAAAGTATTTGCGAGCAAAGAAAAAGGTTGAAAAAGAAAAAGAAGTGTATGTACATGCTACGATATTTGTTTTTATGATGCCAATCATAATCATTACCAATGTTATGTTTGCGCCTGGTTTTCAGTATTTTTGGTTTGCATTATTTGGATGGGGCATGGCAGTTTTCTTACACTGGTTAGTTGTTATTGGATTTAAATCATCTCTATTTGGTAAAGATTGGCAAGCGCGTAAAATTAAAGAAGCTATGGAAGAAGAAAATAAAAATAATAATTGAAAATAATATTTTACTAAGATGGAAAATAGAGATACAATAGAAGGGTTAAAATATATAAGAGCAAAAAAAAGAGTAGAGAAAATTAAAGGGTTTTACATTCATTTTGCAGTGTACATAGTGGTGAATTTAATGTTAAGTTCTGTTATCATATATGGTATCACTTCTGATGATGGAGACACGTTTAATGAAGCATTTTCAAACTTTGGAGTCTATTCTACGTGGATATTTTGGGGGATTGGAGTGTTCTTTCATTGGTTAGGAGTTTTCGGGTTTAATTCTTTATTTGGAAAAAACTGGGAAGAGAGTAAGTTAAAAGAGATTATGGATAAAGATGAGTTAACTAATAGATCAGATGGATTCAAAAAATAACAAAGAAGAACGCTATTTAAAAGCACAGAAAAGAGTAAAAGATGTTAAAGGGTTTTACATTCATGTAATTGTAACGGTCTTTTTACTTGCTGCAATAATAAGTTCAAATTTAATTTTCTCCCCTGAGTTTCATTGGTTTTGGTTTGCAACAATAGGTATATTAGCAGGCGTCTTTATTCATTGGGTTAAAGTATTCGGAGTAAAAATACTTGGCTTTAATAAAGACTGGGAAGTGAAAAAAATCAATGAGTTTATGAAGCAAAATAAAAATAACTAAATTATGGAAGTCATAGATAAAGCAAAGAAATTTGAACGTGCTAAAAAGAAGGTTAAAGAATTGAAAAAATTCTATAAACATGTCGCATTTTATTTAGTGATAACTGTTTTTTTTATTGGTAGAAGAATATATAAGGATCTAGAATATGGAGATTCTTTTATTGAGGCGTTTACAGATATTAGCAATTATAGATTGTTTTTTTGGTGGACTGTGATTTTAATTTTACATGGCTTAAAAACATATCGATTTGATTTTTTCTTTGGGGAAAATTGGAAAGAAAGAAAAATTAAAGAAGAAATGAATAAAAATAATAATTTATAAAAGAGAGTTATGAATGTATTGATCATAGAAGATGAAAAGCCAGCGGCAAGAAGATTAAATAGGATGTTAGATGCTTTAGGTGTTCAGGTAAATGAAATGTTACATTCGGTAGAAGAATCTATCGCATGGTTTCAGGAAAATGAACATCCAGATTTGATTTTCTTGGACATTCAGTTATCTGATGGTTTGTCATTTGAAATCTTTGAACATGTTCAAATTTCTAGCGCCATTATTTTTACGACTGCTTATGATGAATATGCCCTAAAAGCATTCAAATTAAACAGTATAGACTATTTATTGAAACCAATTGATGAAGATGAATTAAAGTCGGCCGTAGAGAAGTATAAAAATCAATACACAAAACAACCAGATGTACAGCTAAACTTTGATGATATTAGAAAACTATTGGTGAATCCAATCGATAGAAAATATAAAAAGAGATATACGATTAAAGTTGGGCAGCATTTAAAAATAATATCATCAGAAGACATAGAGTGTTTTTTTAGTGAAAATAAGGCCACCTATTTGCATACCAACTCAAATAGAAACTATTTGATTGATGGCGCTTTAGAGCAGGTGCAAACAGAATTAGATCCAGAAAATTTCTTTAGGGTCAATAGAACATTTATTGTTCAAATAAATGCCATAAAAGACATTATTGCATACACAAATAGTCGTTTAAAGATCATTTTGAATTCATATACTGAAACTGAAATTATAGTAAGTAGAGAGCGTGTAAAAGAATTTAAAAACTGGATTGCATAACGAGCTTGATTTTTAGGGAGTTATCAAGATAATAATCTTTTGATATTCAATTGTTTTATTTAATAAATTTCGTACATTTGCACTCCTTTTTACGAGAACAGATTTATAAAAGGATTTAAGAAAATTTATTTTATATAAACAACTCTTAAAGTTATTATCGTTAATAATCTGAATAACAATAGGATACAAAGTGATTTCAGAATGTCTGAAGAAACAAAAAACACTGCTGAAGAGGCAGTAACACCAGTAGCTGTTGAGACAGTAAACCCACAAGAATTTTTAGCAAACTTTGATTGGCACAAATACGAAGAAGGTATTGAAGCTGTTGATGAAGCTAAATTGGCTGAATTTGAAAAAGCGTTAGAAGGAACAGTAGGTTTCGTAAACGAACGTGATGTAATTGAAGGAACAGTAGTAAGATTAACTGATAGAGATGTAATTATTGATATCAATTCTAAATCTGAAGGAGTTATTTCATTAAACGAATTCCGTTACAATCCAGCTCTTGCTGAAGGTGATACAGTAGAAGTATTAGTTGATAAAAGAGAAGATAGCTCTGGTCAATTAGTATTATCTCACAAAAAAGCTCGTGTAATTAAAGCATGGGATAGAGTTAACAATGCACATGAAACAGGAGAAATCGTTAA
>MAAC01008109.1_pt1 | contig 10343 bp, 10 predicted proteins | sample 1115981 | NCBI WGS metagenome assembly MAAC01 (sample SAMN04961126, study PRJNA320927) | seawater metagenome | isolation source: sample BD02T64 sea water enriched with oil for 64 days | place: USA:Gulf of Mexico | collected 2013-07-27 | reverse complement strand
TCGCTTGGCAACACCTCAAGACCATACTCAGTTAAGCGTTGGTAGTATAATATAAACATGGCTATTTGTTCATCCGACATAATATTATCGCTGCAATCGTTATGAGGGGATCTATCTAGATGACTATCAGAGAGTTTATGCTCTTGCTCTAACCGCCATTGGTAAACACATTCAAAACTGGGCGCTTTTAGCATTACCCAAGTATCCATCAGTTTGTACAACGGCTGATAATCAGTTAGCAAGATATTGTTCACCTTGGTTCGCCAAATCAGTTGTTGATCCTGCTTAGATTCTAGCTCATTCACTGACAAAGCTAAGTCATCAATTTGCTGTGCTGGAACCCCCCAGCACCATCCTTCAAATAAAACTATATCTACAGCTGTATCAACAACAGGCCAATATTTTGATGGCAAAATCTCATCTTGAGCTTTATTAAATCTAGGTAACGAAACACCTGAATTTCGGTTATTTTTCAGATCACTTAAAGTTTTTGTTAACAGCCTTGTATCATGCGTACCTGGCACACCACGAGTTTTAAATAACGGGTGCACGTTCATAGCCAATTCATTTCGTTCACTCTGGCTCAAGTAAAAATCATCGAGTGAAAGTACAGCAACACAAACATGATGATTTTGTTCAAGATACTTAGCTAAAAAATCAACCAGTGTTGATTTACCTGAACCTTGACAGCCGTTAATGCCAACAAAATACGTTTTGCTATGTTCGCTATAACTACTCGTTTTTGCAAGATTGAAATGCTGTTTTTGATTTTTAGCTAATTTTTCAGCTAAAGGAATAAAATAGTCTTTAGCTGTTTTAATAAAACTATGGTCTAAGGATTTTTCTTTAATAAATTCTGAAAGCATAAATAAAATGATACATTTAATTAATTTTTATCGGATGCACTAGTTCAACTGCATATGTTCTACCTTTGCCATGACAAACAACTTATAATGGTTTAGTTCTATAGTCTGTGGCATGTATTACCTTTTGCGCCATCACTACCATCGCAAATTGAACTGATTAATACGAAAGAGCAAAGAAAAACCATTGCCACTTTGCGCCTAAGCGGCATTTAATACCATATATGGTAGAACCTAAATACCTCAGATTTAGCGACTGTTAAAAAGTGTCACCATCGGCAAGTAGAAATGAATTTTCCCCTTCTGTGCGTGCTCTCATGGTAGCAAGTCGAGCTCTTATCCCCCCCATCATTTGGCCAAATTGTTGTTCCTTATTCATTTGCGCTAAAATAGGTTCTAAATCAGCTTGCCATACTTTTATCCAACCAGCATCTATCGCAACCTGAAGGTATTGATAAGTTTGACTTTTCCTGTTTTGCAAGGCATTAATTAAGGCCATATTATAGTAGTAGGAGGGGTCGTTAGATTTCTTGGTTTTACCATTATCTAAAAATAGAGTAAAACTATCAATCAGTGTTTTTGCCTGTGAAAGCTCTTCAATTTGCAAATAAGCATAAGCTAAATGAACCGCAGCCTGCCCTTCAGATAAGTAATAAAAATAGTCATTGTTAATAGAATTTGTGCTGCGAAGTCGCTCAAAAGCGGTAATAGCCCTAGAATACTTTCCTTGATAAAAGGCAATTTCTCCTTCGACATAATCATTCATACCCGATCTTTCACCGGTGAATTTAATATCTTTCAATGAATTAATTGCTTTGTTTACATTTCCTTGAGTAGCAAAAAATCGTGCTTTCATAAAGCTCACATCTTCTGCTGAAAATTGAGACTCTTGTTTGCTCGCATAATCAAACCATTGCTGTGTCTGATCTATTTTTCCCATATCCATATTAGCAATCAGTAAACCTTTAATTGCGCCCTTATTTTCTGGGTCAACATCGAGTGCTCTTTTATACATATTAATAGACTCATCAAGCCTACCGCGTGTTGTTAAAATATCACCCACCAAGTTATAGGCTCCCGGATAATAGGGATCATTACTGATAATTTGGGAAAATATATCCATCGCTTTATCTTCTGAACCCGATTGGTAATAACACCAAGCAACATTGTATGCCGCTACAGGCGATTTAGGATCTAATACGTACGCTTGTTCAAATAACTTATGCGCTCCAACTACATCGCCACTGCTTTGTAACAAAGAGCCATACCACATATACGTCATCGCATAGTTAGGGTTAATATCTATCGCCAGTTTAAACGACTGTTCAGCTTTTTTCACATCACTTCCAGTTAACAATAACCCCTGAGTAGCGTGGGCAGCAGCCAATTTTGGATTCAATCGAAAAGCCGTATCAAGGGCTTTTTTTGCTGCACTATTTGCTTGTGCCTCAGGCAAGTTACCATACAGAGCAAGTAAAATATTAGCGTTAGCAATGCCAACAAATGCTCGTGCATAGTTTGAATCAAACGTAGATGCCTCTTCAAAATGCTGTAACGCCTTATTAATTGATTGCGCCGTGCGATGAGCAAGCTCTTTTTGACCTTTTCCAAAGGCAACCATGGCATCAACATTATTAGTTTCGGCAATAAATTCAAAAGGGGTTGTTTTGCCGAGCAAGGTGACTTTCATTTTTTCAACTACGGCTCTGGCGATATCGTCTTGAATTTGAAAGATATCTCGATATTCTCGATCATAAGTTTCTGACCAAAGGTGTTCACCTGTGCTGACTTTAATCAACTGTGCCGTTACTCGTATTTTATTGTTGGTATCATTTTTTCTAATACTACCCTCAAGAATGGTATCTACGCCCAGCTCTTTACCTATTTCAACAATCGTTTTGTTTGATACTCCTTTGTAGGCAAAAGAAGACGTTCTAGCAGCAACCTGTAAATCTGGAATTTTAGCCAATAAATTCAATAACTCTTCCACCATACCGTCAGCAAAGAATTCGTCTTCTACATCATTGCTAAACGGCACAAAAGGCAAAATGGCAATCGATTCTTTTTTTCCTTCAGACAACAACTTTTGATCAAAAGGGGCTGGTTGGTCAGCTGTTTTTTCTGTGATTTGTGACGTTTCACCTTCTAACCATAACTGACAGGCTAAGGTAAAAACTACCGCCAATGCGAGTGTACCAGCTACAGTCAAGGTAGTTTTAATATTGACCTGCGGTGAATTTTCCTGCGCTGAACCTATCTTTACTCTGACGATACCTTTTGAGGTAAAATTAAACAGCCAAGCAAAAATCAAAGAGATAGGAAAACCGACCAAAAACACTTGTAATAATAAGGTCATTACAGAGTCTGGTAGGCCTAATGCTGGCACAGCTAGGTCGGCTATTTGAATTAATGGCCAAGCAGATACAGCATATATGGTAGCAACCTTAAATACTTGTCGCTGTCTTAATTGAGCTAAGAAGCTATCCAAATGTTATCTCCATAATCTCGTTAAGCGCTAACTTATTCATTAAGAATTCTTTCTATGGTGACTGAGCCTGTAACAGTATTCATATATAACTTTCCTGAGCCATCACCAGAAATAAAGCTAAGTGTTTTTTTATGTAAATTGCCATCTATGGGCAAATCAGCAGTAAGTTGATTGTTAATATCTCCGCCAAATTGACTCACCACCTCACATTTTGCATTCAAACCACCCGTTACTTTATAAAGGATATCACCGCTAACACTAGTCAACTTTAATTGTGCTTGTTTTTTAACTTGACCACTAATTTGAGTATCACCTGATATATTTTTAATCGTTAATTTATTCGTACCACTAATATCTGCGGTGATATCTCCTGACATAGATTTAAGGAATGCCTGTTCAAAGTCACCTGCAAACTCAACCATACCACTAACCGATTGAATTTTAGTATAGCCTGAAGAGTCGACGACTTTGGCATTACCACTGACCACCGACAGCTTAATTTTCCCATTAGATTTTTTCACTACTAAGTCGCCATTAATGGACTTTCCTTCAATATGGTTATTTAATTTGGTGATACTAAAGGAAGTATCAATCCCTTTAAAAAGTAATTTTGACTGCTGTGGCATAAATATCTTGAGTACACTGGCATCCCCCCAATGTCTTTGCCCCTTGGTATCAATCTTGATCAAGGTTTTAGCTTTTTTAGTATTGAATATTAGCTTCTCAATAGTATCGTCTAGCTCGCCTTGAACCATAACTTCCTGTTTATCCCATCCCTGTATGCTGACAATCCCACGAGGTATTTCAACAAAAACGATGCCGGTAGTATCAACCGGTAATGACAGATTAACGTTCTCCCCAGCTAAGCACATACTCGAAAAAGTAATCATCAGAATAAAGCTAAACTTACTAAAAATTGTATTCAAAAAGTGTGACCTCGTTCAATGATATGTGAGTTTAATATTTGAAAGCTATAAAATGAGTATACATAAATTATTGAAAATGATTACGATTAAATCGTTAGCCGATGTTTCAAAAAATATTCAAACTATCCTTAGTGGCAACCGCCATTGATACATTCAAGCCATGCTGAACATGAAAACAAGTGCTCCCAAAATAAAACTGATCAACCTTGATGTACCAACACCGCTTTAAAGGAGCTCATTATAGACCGTACTCTCAGTTTTTTTTGCTAAATACAGGTAATCAATTAAGTCACTCTCGCTTAATAATAAAAGTACAATTTTATAACTATACTATAATTAAACTATAATCACTCCCTGTAGAGAGTGATACATATTGGTATGGTTAAACGAATTATAGTAACCGCTGGTGGTGATATTCAAGTTAAATTGATTGCTCAGCTAGAGCCCAGTAGCACAATGTTCATTATGGTTAATGACCAATACGAAAATCAGCAGCGAACCTTACTAGAAAGAGATTACCAAGGAGTGTTGAAGCAAAGTAAGGTATTGCCAGTGAGCTTCTAGCCTTTGGTCAAAAGTAATCACTAACGGGATATGTCAACTCATGCTGACAAAATTTTATATCGGACAAATAATTTATCATAAGGTATTCAATTATCGCGGCGTTATTGTCGGTGTAGATGCAGTATTTAGCCATAACGAGGCTTGGTATCACAGCATGGCAATCAGTCAACCACCAAAAGATAAACCTTGGTATAACGTTTTGGTCGATCAATCATTACAGTCAACTTATGTCGCAGAAAGAAACTTGTTAACCAGTCAAGATAGTAGACAAGTTGATCACCCCTTACTGGGGAGTTATTTTGATAAATACGACGGTAGTCGTTATTACTTAAAATCAAGAAATTTAAAATAAACTTAACAAGAATACTTTTGAAACAAAAACTTCACTAGTCACTATATCAATGAAATTTGGCAACACTTAGCCATAGGCTTACCTTCACCCATAAGTTATCCGTTAGTTTGTCAATGACTTAACGCAATAATAGCGCCATCTAAAATATCCATATTAAAGGTGTAATTTTTTTGGTGATATAAAATTTCAACTTGGTTATTTTTTAACACATCGGTTATATCAAACTCATCACCAAAAGCTATATTTACATTGTTGTCACGTAGATGAATGTTGGTCTTAGACATGTAATGACCAATCTCTACTTTATTTCGATTATATTTCATACAGCCCCTATTTAATCATAGTTTTAGACATTTTATGACATGCGCCATTCGCTGCTAAGGTGTTCAACCATTTTAGGGTAGCCAACAACCGCACCACTTATATTACCATGAGGAGTTTTTGCTAACATGTTAGCAAATTGTTGCTGCTCTACCCTGAGAAGATGGCGATGGTCACCCGCTTCAATGTAGACTTGTTCTGCCCTGAGTAAGCCATCATCAACCAGCATATCCATGGCAAAAGCTTCACCAACACTTGGAATTGCCCCTTGCTCACAATCTGGAAATAACTCACTCAATTGCGATTCATTTATCAGATGATAGTGTTTGCCCGTTAACTTGTTTACTTGCGCTATGGATAGCTTATGGCCAACCGATAAGGCTGACATTAAGTAACTGCCGTCACTGCACTGTAAAATAATGGCTTTGACTACCTCAGCGGATGGTAAATGAGCTGAGCAGGAAGAGTCAAAAGAAGATTTGGTGTATCTATGTTTTATTAATTCATAGTCAATATTATGATTTGTAAGGTATTCATTAAATGAAATTGAAATGGCCATTTTACTTACCTACTTTTTAAATTACCTCATTAGGAAGTATAGCTAATATTGCCCATTTTTGTAGTTACAAAGGTAATAATGACAGACCGACAATGGGTGTTTATTCATGAAAAAATCGCACCAATGCCTGTCGATATATTTGAAATTGTTGGTCATTCACTTTAAGCATGATTTGCTGTCAGAAAATACCAAGCAAGGCCTTTTATGACTATACTAGTTAGTATATGCCCCAAGTTACAGAACGCCCTAGTTTATCGTCCTATTTGGCTTGGATCCAACACACTATAACAGAGGTTATTATGGCGACAGTTTATCTGATTATCGGTTTAAGTATTTTGGCGCTGATACTATATTTTGCTGTTAATACTTGGTCTGACTATTTTCGTAATGAGCACCATCATCATTAATGAAAAACAACCTAATAGCAATTAAAGACACGAGAAACATTTTCTTAGCGGATACCATGCATACCACGCTTTAGTATGGGTGATATCAACAGGAGCAGCACACCTGTGCCTATGCCTAGCCACATTAAAAATTCAAATAATTGCGTATACGTTGCTATCGCTTCTGCTATGTTGCTAACATCACTTCCCTGAGTATCAATAGCTGCAAATTTCCCTAACCGCATGGCCACAGTTTCTGAAAGTGCCGTTGCCAAAAACCATACGCCCATGGAAAGGCCAACGACCCGATGAATGGCGAGTTTAGTTACCGCGGACAGCCCTACAGGAGAGAGGCAGAGCTCTCCCGTAGTATGAATAAGATAGGCGAGTACTAACCACCATAAACTGATCTTGCCAACCTCATTAGGATATTGTGCACCTATGACTAAAACACCAAAACCTAAGCCCACCTGAATAATACCCAAAGCAAACTTAACCGGAATGTTAGGGTTGAGTTGGTGTTTATCTAACCAAACCCATAAAGAAGCAAATGGTAAAGCTAATAGTATGATAAAACCCGCATTGAGTGAGCCAAATTGACCCGCGGTTATTTCAATGCCAGCAATGTTTCGGTCGATAACACGATCGGCGTATAAAGTCATCGAACCAGCCGCTTGCTCAAACAATGCCCAAAAAATGATTGTTGAAGCGATCAATACCATCAGCACGAACATTTGCTGCATTTCCTCTCTGCTCCCCTTAAGTATCGCATAAATGACTAGGCCACCTCCCGATAATACAAGTAGTACTTGTTGTGCTGCAAAGACCAATGGCTCATGTTGGAGCACCAACCAAAAAAACGACAGACTAAAAATAGCAAGCAAATAGATTAAATGCTCTCGGTTGAGCAAACTAAAGACTTTTTTAGTCAGTAGCTCAGGGTTGGCGGGTTCGGCCAGACCCTTTAAATGTTTTCGCCCATGAATAAAGGTAACTAAACCAAACAACATACCAATGCCTGCGGCACCAAAGCCATACCCCCAACCAAAGGTTTCCCCTAAGTAAACACAAATGATAGTGGCGGCAAAAGATCCTAAGTTGATACCCATATAGAAAATAGTAAAACCAGAGTCGCGCCTGGGATCATCTTTATCATATAGTTGCCCAACAATAGTGGAAATATTGGGCTTTAAAAAACCGACACCAACGACAATGAATGCTAAGGCTAGGTAAAATATATTCAGTGCAGCTAAATCTTGAATTTTAACTGTTTCGGCTAAGGTGGTGCCGGCAAGGAGCACAGAGCCATCGGCTAAGCTAAGGTCAGTGGTCAATATTGTGCCAGCAACATACCTAACCGCCTGATGACCTTCCACAGCCATAAGCAAATGCCCAATGCATAACAAGATACCGCCAAATACTACTGCCTTGCTCATGCCCAAATATCTATCGGCCAGCATGCCTCCAATTACGGGTAGTGCATAAACCAAGCCGGCATATGAGCCTAATACTTCTAAACCTTCACCATCAGAGAATAAATGATATTTAGTCACATATAACAGCAACAAGTACTTCATACCATAAAATGAAAACCTCTCCCATAACTCGGTAGCAAAACAGACATACAAGCCTTTTGGATGACCAAAAAGTTCACCTTTGTTAGATTGCACTATTGCATTAGCATGGTCAGCATTTGGCATAAAAACTCCATCGGTTATCAACAATAACAGCTGTAAAAGGAGTATAGGCACAATATCTGAAAATAGACTACATTACCTTATGAGTTTATTCCTACTCGGTTTTTATAATCTGGCACAAATTCTGGTTCAAAACTCCACTTCTATCGCCTACGCCAGCTCTATGTAAAAGCAAGAACAATAGGCATTGTTATATTTTTTGAACTACACTTAGAAAGGTAACTGATAGTGGATTGTTCCTATGTTTCACTGGATATATAGCAGAGTTTTATTGTTACTTTTGTTGTTAAGCGTGCAATTAATGGCTGTGCAAACAACATTGTCCAGTCCGGCCAAAATGCAAGTACCTGTTTTAGCCATCAAAGGAGCTATTGGGCCTGCGGTTAGTGATTATATTAGCCAGGAAATTATCATAGCCAATGAGAAACCTCGGGTCGCAGCTATAATCCTAACGTTAGATACACCTGGCGGTCTCAGTTCCAGCTTACGAGTAATAAATCAACAAATTCTGAGTTCTAAAATTCCTATACTATGCTTGGTTTATCCACAAGGTGCCCGAGCTGCTAGTGCCGGAACCTATATTCTTTATGCTTGTCATATTGCCGCCATGGCTTCAGCAACGACTTTAGGCGCGGCAACGCCAGTAATGATTGGTGGTGGTTTTCCTGGCAGTCAAAAATCGCCAGAAAAACCTTCAGAGCCCACGGCGATGGAAAAAAAAGTATTAAATGATTCTGTTGCTTATATTCGTTCTTTAGCACAATTACGTGGTCGCAATGAAGATTGGGCAGAACTAGCGGTTACTGAAGCTGCGACAATGTCAGCTCAAGAAGCATTAGCTGCTAATGTGATTAATTTGATTGTACAAACTCCAGAGCAATTATTACTAGCGCTTAACGGTACTAGCATTACCATAGATGAACACCAACTTGTGCTTAATTTAACAAATGTTGAATTAGCCTATAGAACACCTGACTGGCGTAATCAGTTCATTGCCACTATTACCGACCCCAATATTGCCTATATTTTAATGTTAATCGGTATTTATGGTCTGTTGCTGGAGTTTTATAGTCCTGGCATTGGCGTTGCTGGGATTACTGGCGCAATTTGTTTACTGATCGCTTTATACGCCTTTCAGTTATTACCGCTAAATTATGCCGGTTTGGCGTTATTAATTTTAGGGATTAGTTTATTAATGCTTGAGTCATTGGTGCCGAGTTTTGGTCTGTTTGGTTTTGGTGGCTTAGCCGCGTTTATTATAGGTTCAATCTTTCTTATTGATACTCAGCAAGAGTACTTTCAAATATCACGCAAGTTAATTCTACTTATTGCGATAACGTCAGCTTTATTTACTATTTTTATTTTAGGTTATTTATGGCGGGTGCGTAAAAATAAAGTAGTTAGTGGCGCTGAAGCTATTATTGGCGCCCGTGCAGCAGTGATTGACGGTTTTTCTGAACAAGGTTTTGTATTATTTAATGGTGAACGCTGGGCCGCGATAAGTCGACAACAGTTGACTCAGGGGCAAATTGTTACTGTAGATGCCGTTAAAGGCTTAACGTTGTTAGTCTCGGTAAGAGATGACACATGCGTTAAGTCAAATAATGAGGAATAGCAGATGATTGATTTTCTAATAACCAACAATATGTTGATGCCAAGTGCAATCACTATTTTGATACTTGTTATAGCCATAAGCATGTTTCGAGTGCTGCGTGAGTATGAGCGCGGTGTGATCTTCTTTCTGGGCCGTTTTGAAAGAGTAAAAGGCCCAGGTTTGATTATTGTAATCCCTATTATTCAGCAAATGGTGCGAGTAGATTTGCGCACTGTGGTGATGGATGTACCGAGCCAAGATGTGATTAGTCGTGACAATGTTTCGGTACGGGTTAATGCCGTTATTTATTTTCGTGTTATTGACTCACAAAAAGCAATAATTAATGTCGAGAATTTTCTACAGGCAACTTCACAATTGGCGCAAACAACCCTTAGATCGGTGTTAGGTCAACACGAGCTCGATGAAATGCTAGCTAATCGTTAGATGCTTAATTCAGATATTCAAAGCATACTTGATGCGCGCACCGATGGCTGGGGAATTAAAGTTTCTAATGTAGAGATAAAACATATTGATCTTAATGAGACCATGATAAGGGCCATTGCTAGGCAAGCCGAAGCAGAGCGAACTCGACG
>MAAC01015116.1_pt1 | contig 10344 bp, 11 predicted proteins | sample 1115981 | NCBI WGS metagenome assembly MAAC01 (sample SAMN04961126, study PRJNA320927) | seawater metagenome | isolation source: sample BD02T64 sea water enriched with oil for 64 days | place: USA:Gulf of Mexico | collected 2013-07-27 | reverse complement strand
AAGCAACGCGATAAACGCGACTACGGGCACCGTAGTAACCTTTAGCTTGCTTAAGAACTTTTTTATGACGTGCGCGTGCTACAACACCGCGTTTGACTCTTGCCATTTTATATCTCTCCTATTAACCGTGACGTAAAAGTTTTTTAACTGACTTAATGTCAGCTGCGGCGATCATGCATTTAGCACGAAGATGACGCTTAACTTTAGTACGGCGCTTAGTCAAAATATGACGTAGTCCCGCTTGTTTAAATTTGTAGCCAGAAGCCGTCTTTTTAAAACGCTTCGCAGCGCCTTTGTTTGTTTTCATTTTAGGCATTGAATATTACTCCACATTCATACAAGAGGATAAATCCTCGAGTATTGCCATTGAAATTTAGTAATCTAGGCGAAGCTCTGAATTATTAAAATAATCAGATCTTACTTTCAAGCCTAAAGTTACCCGTTAAAAACAATAGTGGTGAGCCAATACAAAAGTATTAACTACTTGCTATACCAAACTATTGATTATTTTTTTGGCGCTAAAACCATCACCATTTGTCGTCCTTCCGCTCTACGAGGGAAAAACTCAACTACTGTTAGTTCTGCTAAATCAGCTTTAACGCGATTCAACAACTCTAAGCCTAGTTCTTGGTGGGCCATTTCACGACCACGGAAACGTAAAGTAACTTTCACTTTATCGCCCCCTTCTAAAAAGCGCTTCAGGTTACGTAATTTCACCTGATAATCGCCTTCATCTGTACCAGGACGGAATTTTATTTCCTTAACCTGTATTTGTTTCTGCTTTTTACGCTGTTCTTTTTGTTCCTTGGCTTTTTCGTAAAGGAACTTACCGTAATCCATCACCCTCAGAACAGGAGGTTTAGCTGTTGGGCTAATTTCAACAAGATCTACACCTGCTTCATCCGCTTGGTCCATGGCTTCATCTAATGAAACTATGCCACCTGGCTCGCCGTCAAATCTAATTAAACGTACTTCATTGCCTGGGATACCTGTGATTAACTCATTTAAACGATGTGCAGGCTCTTTTTGCCCACCTCGTTGTCCACCTTTAATAGCCATGTTCCTCCAAAGAACTTATTTTATTGTTTGTTATGTCCGTTGTACTTTATATTTAGCTGCGAGATTTTACTTCTGCGCCTAACTTAGTAATAAAGTCTTCAACCGACATTGTTCCTAAATCTTCACCACTTCGAGTTCGTACTGCTATTTCGCCGGTTTCCATTTCTTTATCACCAACAACTAACAAATACGGAACACGCTTCAAAGTGTGCTCGCGGATTTTAAAGCCTATCTTCTCATTTCTCAAGTCTAGTTTTGCTCTAAATCCACTTTCTTTCAATTTTTTTGCAACTTTTTCACAATATTGACCATGTTTGTCGGTAATATTCATCACAGTTGCTTGAATCGGTGATAACCAGGTTGGAAATTTCCCCGTGAACTCTTCGATCAAAATACCGATAAAACGCTCAAGTGATCCTAAAATTGCTCTGTGAATCATCACCGGAATATAACGTTCGTTATCTTCACCAACATAAGTTGCCCCTAAACGTTCTGGTAAGGCAAAATCAAGTTGCACTGTGCCACATTGCCAAGCACGTCCTAAACAGTCCATTAAGGTAAATTCGATTTTAGGACCATAAAAAGCCCCTTCACCTGGTAAATATTCGAACTGAATATCACTATCGGTTAATGCTTGCGCTAAACCGGCTTCAGCTTTATCCCAAATTTCGTCACTTCCAATACGATTATCTGGACGCGTAGACAATTTGACAATGACATCTTCAAAACCAAAAGAGCCATAAACATCATAGACCATTTCAATACATTTGGTTACTTCAGCTTGAACTTGTGATTCCATACAGAAAATATGAGCATCATCTTGAGTAAAACCACGAACACGCATTAATCCGTGTAAAGAACCTGAAGGCTCATTACGGTGACAACAACCAAATTCAGCAATACGCAGTGGTAAATCACGGTAAGACTTTAAACCTTGGTTAAATATTTGTACATGACCAGGGCAGTTCATCGGTTTGATAGCATATTCACGCTTTTCAGACTCGGTAGTAAACATGCCGTCTGCATATTTATCCCAATGGCCTGACTTTTCCCAAAGACTTCTATCCATCATCATTGGCGCTTTTACTTCGTCGTAATCATATTCATGTAATTTTTCACGAATAAATTTTTCTAATTCAGTATAAATCGTCCAACCGTCGTTGTGCCAAAACACCATGCCCGGCGCTTCTTCTTGCCAGTGAAATAAATCAAGGGTTTTACCAATTTTACGGTGATCACGCTTTTCAGCTTCTGCAAGGCGTTGAATGTATGCTTTTAATTGCTTTTTATCAGCCCATGCTGTGCCATAAATACGTTGCAACATTTTATTGTCTGAATTGCCACGCCAATAAGCGCCGGCCACTTTCATTAATTTAAAATGATGACAATGACGCATGCTCGGTACGTGTGGACCACGACACATGTCGATGTATTCTTGATGATGGTATAAAGCAGGAGTATCCGCTTTGTCGATATTTTCATCAAGAATTTCTAATTTGTAGGTTTCACCACGCTCAGTAAAGGCGTCGTAAGCATCTTGCCAAGAACCGGTTTTCTTAATTACTTCGTAGCCAGTGCGAGCCAATTCAGTCATACGCTTGGAAAGTTTTTCTAAGTCGTCTTCGGTAATTGATTCTTCTAAATCAACATCGTAGTAAAAACCATTATCAATAGTTGGACCAATCGCCATTTTAACATTGGGGTATAATTGTTTTATCGCATGCCCTAATAAATGCGCACAAGAGTGACGAATAATTTCAAGACCTTCACTGTCTTTATTGGTAATCAGTTGTAAAGAAGCATCTTGGTTAATTAATTCACAAGCATCAACAAGGTTGCCATCAATACGACCAGCAATAGTCGCTTTTGCTAAACCGGGGCCGATATCAAGAGCAACATCCATTACAGATACCGCATTTTCAAAAGAGCGTTGTGAGCCGTCAGGGAGAGTAATTACTGGCATGAAATTTCCTTTCTCAGTGGCGTCACACACGTAGTGACGCTTGAGCTATTATTAAAAAATGAATACTTGGGATTTTATTCTTAAGCCTTTATAAGCGAATAGAATAAATCGAGCTCGGCAATATAGGGTAATTCCCCTTAATTTGCAATGACTAGAGGCGATATGTGACAGCTTTTTTATTATTTACGCGGTTAGTTAAAACAAAGATAAATTTTTTCTTTATTGTTCTACTATTTTTACTGGCTTCACCGCTGTGCTTTTCAACCGATTTACCCCAAGAACAGAGTAAAGATCATGAATGGATATTATCGAAAAAATCGTCTGTAATGTCTTTGTTTTATAGGGATATTGCCAATAGTGGGTTAATTGAAATAAGAGCAACCACTCATTTTAATTCATCCTTATCTGGCTTCATCCTCTTTTTTCAAGACTCAGAAAACACCAAGAATTGGCTTGAGAATGCCTACGAAAGCCAAATACTTAAAAAGATAGATGCTAATACCCATATTGTTAAGACAAAGTTTAAAGGTTTTTGGCTTTTTAAAAATCGTCATATGAACATTAAAAGCCATTACAGGCAAAATGAAGATTTATCGCTTGAATTTATTTTTGAGAACGCCGATGACAAGACCCCTAAGAGTCTAGAAAGTACCAGTAACAGTATATTAATTGATGTTATTTCTGCTCGTTGGTTAATTGTTCCGGTGAAAAATAACAACATTGCTATTGAATATAACTATATTGTTGATGCTAAGGGCGACATTCCACATTGGTTAATCAATAAAGCGATCTTAAACTCAACATGGCAAAGTTTAGAAAATATTCGAAGGCAATTACCTTTATCAAAATGGCAATCAAGCACTTTATCCCATATTAAAGAGCTTGATTAATACCATTTAGCGTAAAGAAGTATGCAGTTATATAAAAGATTAATTTATTTCAACATTGACAGCGCGATAGCTTCGGCCACTTTAATACCATCGATGCCTGCAGATAGAATACCTCCTGCATAACCAGCCCCTTCTCCAGCAGGAAATAAACCTTTAACATTGATACTTTCAAAGGTTTCTTTATCTCGAGTAATTTGAATAGGTGAAGAAGTACGAGTTTCTACGGCAGTTAAAGTAGCATCATCCATTGAGAAGCCCTTAATTTTCCGTTCAAACGCTGGCAATGCTTCACGAATGGCTTCAATGGCATAAGCAGGTAGAGTTTCACTCAAATCACAATATTTCACACCGGGCTTATAAGAAGGGGTTACTTCTCCATGTTCACCACTTTTACGTCCTTTAAGGAAATCACCCACCAATTGCACAGGCGCGTCATAGTTTTCACCTCCTAATTTAAAGGAGAGCTCTTCTAAACGACGTTGGAATTCAATACCCGCAAGCACATTATCTGCTTCTGTGACGGGATCTTCACTGCCATAAACAAAATCTTCTGGTTCAATGCCTACTACAATTGCACTATTCGCGTTACGTTCGTGGCGCGAGTATTGACTCATACCATTGGTCACTAGTCTGCCTTCCTCTGAAGCCGCTGCAACAACAGTACCTCCTGGGCACATGCAAAAACTATAGACAGAGCGCCCATTTTTACAATGATGCACTAATTTATAATCTGCTGCGCCTAAAATAGGGTTGCCGGCATTTGTGCCAAACCGAGCGTCATCAATAACCGATTGTTCATGTTCAATTCTAAAGCCAACAGAAAAAGGTTTTGCTTTAACGTAAACGCCGTTTTTCACTAGCATTTCAAAGGTATCACGAGCACTGTGCCCTATAGATAAAGCGACAAAATTGGTCTTGATTTCTTCACCGGAGGCCAAAGTTAAACCCGTCACTTGTTTTTCGTCGGTGTTACTTCCTTCGATATCTGCCATGTGAATTTGTTCAACACGTTGTCCAAAACGAATGTCACCGCCTAATTCGATAATTTTAGCGCGCATCTGTTCAATCATAGTCACCAATTTAAAGGTACCAATATGCGGTTTACTGACATACAAAATCTCTTCAGGTGCCCCGGCTTCAACAAATTCGTTTAATACCTTGCGGCTGTAGTGCTTAGGGTCTTTCACTTGACTATATAACTTACCATCAGAAAAAGTGCCTGCGCCGCCTTCGCCAAACTGGACATTCGATTCGGTATTAAGGATCTTCTTCCGCCAGAAACCGAAGGTATCTTTAGTGCGTTGCCTCACTTCATTACCACGTTCTAAAATAATCGGTTTAAAACCCATTTGCGCTAAAACTAAGCCGATAAATAATCCACACGGCCCAAAACCAATAACGACTGGGCGCTGTGTTAAAGCCTCTGGTGCTTGACCAACAAAATTATAAGACATATCAGGGCTTGGTTTAACTTGGTTATCATCAGCAAATTTTTCGAGTAATTCATCGTTAATGTCAGTAGTGACATCAAGGGTATATATTAACTGAATAGCCGATTTTCTCCGTGCATCATAACCACGTTTAAACACGGTAAATTCAAGCAATTGATTGGCTGAAATTGATAGCTTTTCAAGTATTGCTTGCTTTAATTGTTCAGGCTGATGATTAAGATCTAATTTAATATTCGTTAAACGCAACATAAAATATAAGTTCCAAAAGGAGGAAGAGTGACACAATGAGAGAATTGCCAGCATTTTACCTGATCCCTTTAAGTAGAGATACCCATTCCACAATATACATCTTACAGATCTTCTTGAGGTGGATTGGTTATCAAAGTATGATCCAGCGAATTATCATTTAGCGCTTTTCAATCGGCGCTAAAATTTAACTTAACTCGATAGAGAACTTGATGGCTTTTGTAGTTACCGACAATTGTATAAAGTGTAAATACACAGACTGTGTCGCTGTATGCCCTGCTGATGCTTTCTATGAAGGTGAGAACTTTTTAGTGATCAGCCCTGATGATTGTATCGATTGTGACTTATGCCCTGTTGAGTGCCCTGCCGAAGCTATTTTTCAAGAAGATGAAGTTCCTGAACATCAAAAAGATTTTATTGAATTAAATGCTGAACTTGCCAAAATATGGCCTAGGATCACCGAAGTAAAAGCACCGCCAGCAGACGCAAAAACATGGGACGGGGTGCCTAATAAGATCAATCATTTGATTATCGATAAGTAAAATTATCGTAAAGTGCTTTGCTTGTCTTGTATCCGTTAAAACAAACCTCAATCACATTTTCCTTATTCAACATCTTTACTATACTTTGACAAGGGTAAGGCTCGCAGAGATGTAGGGAAAAAAGATGTGGTCTACAATCGAAGAATCAATTCAACAAGCAACTGAGCAAGAATTTAACATCAAACATAAAAAAAGCGCTACCGGTGGCGATATAAATTTATGTTATTGGATCAGTAATTATCACCAAAATTATTTCGTTAAAATTAACAATAAAGACCATTTCACTCATTTTGAATCTGAAGCTTACGCTTTAGAAAAAATAAAGTCGTCTCATCAAATCAATTGTCCTGATGTTATTAGTACAGGTACAACATTAGATAAAAGCTTTCTAGTGCTTAGTTATATCCCTTTTGATACCCCTGAACAAAATGACTGGTATCATTTAGGTCAACAATTGGCGCATATGCATAAAACGTCTTCCCATGGTCAATTTGGCTGGCAACATGACAATTTTATTGGTGATACTTTACAACCCAATAAATGGCAAAGTAATTGGCGAACCTTTTTTGCTGAACAGCGCATTGCTTGGCAATTACAGCTATTACATGAGAAATCAATAAAACTTGGAGATATCGACCATATTACCCAAGTTTGTCATGACGCGTTATTACACCACACCGTTAAACCTTGTTTAGTGCATGGTGACTTATGGCAAGGGAATATGGGGTTTATTAACCATACGCCGGTGATTTTCGATCCGGCTTGTTATTATGGTGATCGAGAAGTGGATATTGCCATGACCGAATTATTTGGCCAATTACCAGATGATTTTTATCAAGGGTATCAAGAAGAGTTTCCATTACCTGAAAGTTACGAACAACGTAAACTGGTTTATAATTTTTATCATATTCTAAACCACGCAAATTTATTTGGTGGTATTTATATCGAACAATCAAAAGCGGCGTTATCAAGGATCCTTTCACTGCATTAAGGGGATTCTATTAACGATCTATATTTATGAAGCTTTGCTTATTCATGTATAAATAAAAGCAGCCTTCATTCGCACTTTAGCTAAAATTGTTCATACTAAAACTACCCGCAACTCATTTTCGAAGTCTAGGAGGCAACATGCCCCAAGATACAACGCTCAATAATATTTCCGAACAACGAATTTCTTGCCCACACTGCGGACACCACATCTTTTTAACCTTAGACCCAACGGCAGGAGACCAAGATTATTATGATGAATGCCCTGCTTGTTGCAAAGAGATTCATCTGAATATGCATATCGATGAATATCATCAAAAAGTGCAATTAGCGGTTGATAGCGATGATGAACAGGTTTTTTAATCAAATAATTGATTAAACTATAACCACGCAAATATAATGTTAAGGTAAATCTAAAGCTACGATAACTTCATCCGTTCAATGGTAGTCACTATGGTTATTGTTTGCTGATCAAGTTCGACATTAATCTCATCGTTTACCGTCAATGTTGCCAAATTGGTTCTTGCCAATGTTTCTGGGATCAAATGCACACTAAAATATTCAGTAGTAACCTCCCCCACAGTTAAACTAATACCATTAAGGGTAATAAAGCCTTTCGCTAAAATATATTTATGCCATTTAGTCGCCAAACTGAAGCGTAAACAACAGTTAGTAGATGTTTCTATGCGCTCAATCAATGTTGCTTTACTGTGAACATGGCCACTAACAATATGTCCCCCTAATTCATCGCCCATTTTTAAAGATCGTTCAACGTTCAATAAGTCGCCTACTTTAATGTTCGCAAGGTTTGAAATGGCCAGCGTTTCATCAATAATGTCGAATGAAACAAAGGCCTTGTTATTGGTTATTTCAAATTTAACTACCGTCAAACAGACACCATTTATTGCGATGCTTGCGCCTAAAGTTAACTTATCAATAAACGCTTCTGCGACACAAATAATTAATTGAGATAAATTATTTCTATTATTCACTGAAAAAACTTCAGCTTGAGATTGCACAATGCCTGTAAACATATATCATCCAATATTAATAAATACCAAGTGAATTACTCAATTGGTAGATTATAAACAATTCTAACAAAGCTAAATAACGAAGCGCCAGAGCCACATGCAATTAAATGATTTTATAATAAATACTAAAAGGTTAATGAAATTAGCCTACCCTATTTTAATCGCGCAACTTATCCAAAATTTAATGGGTTTTTCCGATACGGTAATGGCAGGTAGAGTCAGCTCAACCGACATGGCCGCGGTAGCCGTTGCCAGCAGTATTTGGTTGCCCCTTATATTAACCATTTATGGTTTGATCATGGCCCTTGCGGCAATTGTCTCGCAACTTGCTGGGGCAAATAAATATAACGAAGTCGCCAAAGCTACTTACCAAACAGCTTGGATAGCACTATCAATGGGTTTAAGTTTAATCGCTTTATTCTATATATTCTCACCAAGTATTTTTTCTAGCGTTTCAATAGAAACCGATTTAAAAGTCTTAATGTTTGATTACCTTGGCTATATTGTTTGGGGTGCCCCTGGCTTTTGTTTGTATTTGGTATTAAGAAACTATTCTGAAGGTTTATCACATACCAAACCTACTATGATCATCAGTATTATTGGTTTGATAATTAACATTCCAGCAAATTATATATTTATCTATGGTGAATTTGGCATGCCGGCATTAGGTGGTGCGGGTTGTGGCATTGCTACCGCTATTGTTTATTGGGTGATGTTTGTTGCGATGTTGATTTATTGCTATGTCTCAAAAAAATTAAAACATGCCTCACTGTTCAGCCATTTTTATTGGCCGCAATGGCAAGAAATAAAAAACATCCTGACGATAGGTGTGCCAATTGCTTTGTCTTTATTATTTGAAGTGAGCTTATTTTCTGTGGTCGCTATTTTATTAGCACCATTAGGCGCAGATGTTGTTGCCAGTCATCAGATCGCCATTAACTTTTCAGGGTTACTCTTTATGATCCCGTTAAGTTTGGCTATGGCTGTCACCATTCAAGTTGGTTTTGCCATAGGGGATAATGATCATCAAAAAGCGAAAGAAATTTGTCGTTATTCGGTTGTGCTCGGGGTCATTATCGCCATTGTTACCGCAGTATTCAGTTTGGTGTTCAAATACGAAATTGCCGCGATATATACCACTGAAACACCGGTAATAGAACTGGCAGCAAGCTTGATGTTCTTAGCTGCACTCTTTCAGTTCTCTGATGCTATTCAAGTTATCTCTGCGGGAGCCTTAAGAGGTTATAAAGATACCAAATCGATCCTTTATATTACTTTTGTTTCATATTGGTTAGTTGGCTTATCTATTGGGCTTATTCTTGGTTTAACCGATTGGATAATCGAACCTATTGGCCCATATGGCTTTTGGATAGGGTTTATCATTGGCTTATCAACCGCAGCGGTATTTTTAGCGTGGCGATTGAAATTTGTACAAAACCGGTTTGACGCTGCTATTTCAGCTTAACTTTGTTTGAATAACAACCAATGGTAAGAAATTTATAATGAAATCAACAAAACTACTTGCAACTCATATATCAGATCGCTAACATAGCGCCTCGTTGAGTTATTCAACATTTGCTCGCTTAGCTCAGTTGGTTAGAGTACTTGCATGACATGCAAGGTGTCGCTGGTTCGAGTCCAGCAGCGAGCACCACATTTTAGAAAAGGCTACCTTCGGGTGGCCTTTTTGCTTTCTACTCCTATATCAAGATGTTGCCTGTAACATATTAGTCAATGCATCAATGAACATTTCAGAATGAATTCGGTAAATTTTAAGAAATCCTCTCAAAAAAACTCCAATTTACTACGGACGCTTAGTTATTAGTGATTTACCTTAATCAAACACTAACTCTTTGTATAACTCTACTTTCCTATAACGAGCAAAAAGATCCTTCCCATCCCAGTTTTCAGGCATATTATCTGAAAGTTTAGAGTTTTCAAGAATCTTACTTTCATCAGGAGTAATGATAGCAACCACACCCCACTTATTAATAATATCTATATATGTTTGCGCTGAAGATTTTTTTGAAGTCATAAAAATCTTCTCTACCACTACTTTTAAAGGTACTACATGTTAATGTGTTATAAGCCCATTTATACTTTTATAAAATGAATGTGTAGGCAATCGAATGATATTGATTAGTGACAACCCAATCAGCGTCATGAGGCACAGCA
>MAAC01015115.1_pt1 | contig 10344 bp, 8 predicted proteins | sample 1115981 | NCBI WGS metagenome assembly MAAC01 (sample SAMN04961126, study PRJNA320927) | seawater metagenome | isolation source: sample BD02T64 sea water enriched with oil for 64 days | place: USA:Gulf of Mexico | collected 2013-07-27 | reverse complement strand
TCATGACGCTCGCGATTTTGGTTTTTATATTCAAAAAGGCTTATTTGAAGAATATGCAACCTTTGGTCGAGGTCATGCACATGATTTAGCACCTTACGATAGATACCATAAAGAACGCGGTTTACGCTGGCCTGTAGTTAACGGTGTCGAGACAAAATGGCGCTTTAAAGAAGGGTCTGATCCTTATGTTAAGCCTGGCAGTGGTTGGGATTTCTACGGTAAACCTGACGGTCGTGCAATAATATTTGCTCTTCCATACGAACCACCAGCGGAGTCTCCAGATGAAGAATACGACTTATGGTTATCAACTGGTCGGGTATTAGAACACTGGCATTCAGGCTCTATGACACAACGTGTGCCTGAATTATATAAAGCCATGCCTGATGCTCTGGTTTATATGCATCCTGATGATGCCAAGAAGCGTAATATGCGTCGTGGCGATTTAGTAAAGCTTATTTCTCGTCGTGGTGAAGTACAAACACGTGTAGAGACAAGAGGCCGTAATAAGCCACCAATCGGTTTAGTGTATATGCCTTGGTTTGATGCCAGTCGTTTGGTAAACAAAGTTACTTTAGATGCCACTGATCCGCTATCAAAACAAACGGATTTTAAAAAGTGTGCTATCAAAATAGTTAAAGTTTAGGAGTCGATAATGAAAAAATTTAACCTAGCAGTAATTGCCAGTTTATTGGTACTAGCAGTATCGCCAATGATGTACTCTCTAAACGCTAATGCAACAGATAAAGAAACGGTTAACTCTGTTGCAACACTTAGGGATGCAACACCTATCGATGTGCAGAAAGAGCCTAACATCATTCCTAAAGTGATTAACAAGGATATCAAGCAAGGACGTAATTACCCAATGCAGCCACCTGTTATTCCTCACACTACCCGTAGCTATGAGGTAAATAAAAACAATAACAAGTGTATGTCTTGTCACTCTCGTCACCGTACAGAGAAGACTCAAGCCCCTATGATTAGTGTAACGCATTACATGGACAGAGATGGTAACTTCTTAGCAGAAATGTCACCACGTCGTTATTTTTGTAATCAATGTCATGTGACTCAGCTTGATGCTAAACCTTTAGTGGAAAATACTTTCACTGATATGCACAGCTTGATGAAAGAAAAATCAAAAGCTAATAAGCACTAGGAGTTAGTATGAAAAATTTGCTTAAAATTGGTTGGCAAACTGTTAGAAAGCCAAGTGGTTACTACAGCCTTGGTGCATTAGTTATCGGTGGCTTTATTGCCGGTATTATTTTCTGGGGTGGTTTCAACACTGCACTTGAAGTAACCAATACCGAAGCGTTTTGTATTTCATGTCATGAAATGGAAGATAATGTCTACGAAGAGATGAAAACAACCATTCACTTTTCTAACCGCTCTGGTGTGCGTGCAACATGTCCTGATTGTCATGTTCCACATGCATGGACTGATAAAATAGCGCGTAAAATGCAGGCTTCAAAAGAAGTTTGGGGCATGCTTTTTGGTACTATCGACACGCGTGAGAAGTTCTTAGCTCATCGCAGAGGTTTAGCAGAAAACGAATGGCGTAGACTTAAAGCTAATGACTCATTAGAGTGTCGTAACTGTCATAACTTCGATTACATGGACTTTACTGAGCAAAGTGAGCGTGCTTCTTATCAGCATTCAACAGCACTTGCTGATGGTGAAAAAACCTGTATCGATTGTCATAAAGGCATCGCACATCAACTGCCTAATATGAAAGGTGTTGAAGGCTGGTAATTTTCTTCAAAACACGACAACAGTCACGTTAACTAAAACCAGTGCTTGTCACTGGTTTTTTATTGCCTGCGATTAGGTATTCACTTTATATACGCACATTAAAAACACTTAATAGCACCAATAATTTATATTTTCTTACACATATTTTAGCCAGCTATAAAGGGGTAGCAAGCGATTTGTATAAGCTTTATACCAACTTAGATTAAAAAAAAACTAGTCAGTAATTATTTGCCATATTTTTGAATTTTTTTTTAAAAGAGGCATTGAAAATAGCGATTATCTTACCTATGTTAAACAATATACTTGGAATATTTTAATAATTAGTAATAAAGGTCGAGCCAATGGTAAATGATATTGACGATAACTTTCCCGACGAAACAAATGAAAACAGTTCAGATGAAGGTACTGACAACAATAGCCTAAAGGGTACTTCTTTAGCTGAAAAACAAGCTCAAGAACAAGCCCAAAAAAACCTGTTAGCGCGTAAGCGCATTGATGAATTGAGAGAGAAAAAACGCCTTAAAGACTTATTAGATGATAGTGAGGATTGGTAGGCTATAACAAATTATAATTCGTCTCGGTATTACCTTGATATAACTTTGCAATAACGTCATTTAAGCATAGAATAACTGCATATTTTTATTTCTGTTAACTTTGAATATTATGACGTTATTTGAAAAACTGCGTTGCCTATTTACCTTTGGTCAAGGCGTCGCATTACCTCTCCCAGAACTCTCTTCTAACTCAACACCCGATCAATTATTTGAACAATGGTTCGCTGATGCAAATAAATCAGGGATATTATTGCCTGAAGCAATGTCTGTAAGTAGTTGCAGTAATGACGGACAGCCTAGCTCTCGCATGGTGCTTCTCAAAGACTATGACGAAAAAGGCTTTGTATTCTTTACCAATTACGCAAGCCGTAAGAGTCATGAACTTACTGAAAACAACAAAGTAGCCTTATTATTTCATTGGAATGTTTTACAACGGCAAATACGCATTGAAGGTACTGTTGAAAAAGTATCGATACAAGAGTCTGCTGATTATTTTCATAGTCGAGACAGAGGTAGTCAAGTTGGTGCTTGGGCATCAAAACAAAGTCAAAAACTTAAGTACAATGATGAACTTAAAGACCGCATGAGTCATTTTCAAGATAAGTTTGCAGAGGGGGAAGTACCTCACCCAGACTTTTGGGGGGGATGGCGTGTAAAACCTCATGCTATTGAGTTTTGGCAAGGCCGAGCTAATCGGTTACACGATCGCCTATGTTTCGAAAAAGAAGGTGAAAGTTGGCTTAACCACAAATTAAACCCTTAGCTATAAGTGAAAAATGCTTGCTCAATAAGAGTTCTCAGCAATTAATGTACTTTAATTGCTGAGACCGCAAATGACGATTTACGCTTTAGGTGAGGGGATGACTTTAGGTTTTTGACAATTAGGTCCATTACCCGCTTTATATAAGGCCATTGAACTCGGTAAGTGGTCCGTTAGTTGATCAATACGTGTCTTATTTGATGGATGAGTCGACATGAATTCTGCTGGAGCATTCTTACTCAACTTCGCCATATTCTGCCATAACTTGATACTCGCACTCGGTTCAAAACCAGAACGTGCCATCAGATCTTGACCAACAATATCAGCCTCACTTTCATGCGCGCGACTATATGGCATAATAACGCCATATTGTAGCCCTAAGCCCAGTCCAGCCATCCATAAACCTTTATTTTCAACATCTGCCAGACCAATAGCAGCAGTTGCGGCAACCATGCCCATATTCTGTAGTTTATTGGCTGATAACCGTTCATTTGAATGATGTTCAATAACATGGCCTACCTCATGACCAATAATTGCACCTAATTGGTCTTGATTTTCAGTAACATTTAAAATACCTGTATAAACGCCAATTTTGCCACTTGGTAAAGCAAAAGCATTTACTTGCGCAGAATCAAAGACGACAACTTCCCAGTCACCTTTATGAACAGATTTAGCTACATTTTTTGTGATAGCTTGTGCAACGCACTGGACAAAATCATTGGTCGCTTTATCTGTACTTATTGGTGTTTTCTTTTTCATATCTTCAAATGAAGCAGCGCCCATTTTGTCCAATTCGGCATCTGAAAATAACATCACTTGTTTTCGACCAGTACTAGAGCTGCTACAAGCACTAAGCACTATTAACGCGGTAAGCATAATGAGAAGTAGTTTCATGGCTATCTTATATAATCCTTAAATAATAATTAATGGTATTTTATGACGATGACTACCAATATACTAGTCAGTAATTTCCTGAGTTTTATATAAAGCGTTAAGACACAATGAAATAGACATAAAAAAGCCGAGCTGAGCTCGGCTTTATAACAATACACTTTGTTAGATAAACACTAACCGCCCACTAAGGCCAGTAAAATACCTGCGGCTACGGCAGAGCCAAGTACACCAGCAACGTTAGGACCCATAGCATGCATTAATAAGAAGTTATGTGGGTTTGCTTGCAATCCAACCTTATTAGCAACACGTGCAGCCATAGGTACTGCAGAGACTCCCGCGGCACCAATTAGCGGATTAATAGGGTCTTTAGAAAACTTATTCATTGTCTTCGCCATCAGCACACCAGACGCCGTGCCTATCGAGAACGCTACTGCACCTAACGCTAAGATACCTAAAGTTTCAACATTTAAGAAAGCCTCAGCACTTAACTTTGAACCAACACCTAGACCTAAAAAGATAGTCGTAATGTTAATTAACTCATTCTGCGCAGTAGAGCTTAAACGGTCAACAACACCAGACTCTCGCATTAAGTTACCTAAACAAAACATACCGACTAACGGTGTTGCCGAAGGTAAAAAGAAAATAGTCATGGCAAGTACACCAACCGGAAAAATAATTTTCTCGATTTTAGTGACAGGTCGTAACTGTTTCATTTCAATTCTACGTTCTTCGTCAGTGGTAAATGCTTTCATAATAGGCGGTTGAATAATTGGTACTAAAGCCATGTATGAATATGCTGCAACAGCAATTGCACCAAGTAGCTCAGGTGCTAGCTTTGAAGCAAGGAAAATAGCCGTTGGACCATCAGCGCCACCAATAATAGCAATGGCAGATGCATCTTTAAGGGTAAATTCTATGCCTGGAATATAATTTAAAGCGATAGCACCAAATAAGGTAGCAAATATTCCAAATTGAGCAGCAGCACCTAACAATAGTGTTTTAGGGTTAGCAATAAGAGCACCAAAGTCTGTCATAGCTCCAACGCCCATGAAGATGATGAGCGGGAAAATCCCCGTATCAACACCAGCATAGTAGATGTAATGTAACAAACCTCCCGCTTCAGAAAAGCCAGCAACAGGGATGTTCGTTAAAATTGCACCAAAGCCCATAGGCAATAATAACAAAGGTTCAAAGTTTCGCGCGATGGCAAGATAAAGCAAGCCACAGCCTACTAGCATCATCACAACTTGGCCTAGTTCAAAGTTAGCCAAGCCTGTTGATAACCATAAAGTATTTAAAGAATCCATGTTTGGCCTCTAAGAAAAGCTAAGTAAGGCATCACCAACGGCAACAGAATCGCCTTCTCTGGTGAACAAAGATACTATTTCGCCTGTCGAAACTGCACGAATTTCGGTTTCCATTTTCATCGCTTCCATGATGATTACAACATCGCCGGCTTCGACATGGTCACCCTCATTAACTAATACTTTAAAGATGTTACCAGCTAATGGTGCGTTGAGCGTTTCTTCTGCAGTAATAGATGCAGACTGCTTCATTCCATCATCACCAGCAGGCTGTGTAATAGTTTCTATACTTCCGCCAGCAGCGACAACAACATCATAAACCTTACCATCAACACTTACAGCATAACTTTCAGGAGAACTAGCAGGTTTGGTTGCTGATTTGCTTTGTGGCTCTTGACTTGCTTTAGTTGGAATAGGCTCAAAAGCACTTGGATTATTACGATTTTCTAAAAACTTCAAACCTATCTGTGGGAATAAGGCATAAGTTAATACATCATCAATACTGTCGTCTGCTAAGTTGATATTTTTCTCTGTTGCTAACGTTTGTAACTCTGCAGAAAGTTTATCTACTTCTGGGTCTAGTAAATCAGCAGGACGACAAGTAATAACATCATCGCCATCTAAGACACGTGCTTGTAACTCTGCGTCAACGGGTGCTGCAGTAGCACCATATTCACCTTTCAATACACCCGAGGTTTCTTTAGTAATCGACTTATAACGTTCACCAGTTAATACGTTAAGTACTGCTTGTGTGCCAACAATTTGCGACGTAGGTGTTACTAGTGGGATATAACCTAAATCTTTACGAACTTTTGGTATTTCAGTTAACACTTCGTCAAACTTGTCTGCTGCACCCTGCTCTTTTAACTGGTTTTCCATATTTGTTAACATGCCACCAGGTACTTGTGCCGTCAATATACGTGCATCAATACCTTTTAAGCTGCCTTCAAAAGAAGCATACTTTTCTCTTACTTCACGGAAATAAGCCGCAACTTCAGCCATTTTTTCTACATTAAGTCCAGAATCTCGTGAGCTACCTTCTACAATAGCAGCAATTGTTTCTGTTGGTGAATGACCATAAGTCATACTCATAGAGGAAATAGAGGTATCGATAACATCAACGTCGCTATCTATAGCTTTCATTTGGGTAGCAACACTCAGACCAGTGGTCGCATGACAATGTAATGCAATAGGTAAGGCAACAGTTTCTTTAAGGCGACTAATTAACTCAGCTGCATCATAAGGCTTTAACAAGCCTGACATATCTTTGATACAAAGCGAGTGAGCCCCCATATCTTCAAGCTGTTTAGCCATAGTTAACCAGCCATCTAATGTATGCACAGGGCTTTCGGTGTAACTTAGTGTACCTTGAGCATGTGCTCCAACTTTAACCGCTGCTTTAATAGAAGTTTGTAAGTTTCTAACATCGTTCATTGCATCGAAAATTCTAAAAACATCAATACCATTGGTATGAGCACGTTCCACAAATTTCTCTACAACATCATCGGCATAATGGCGGTAACCTAGTATATTTTGACCACGAAATAGCATTTGCTGCTTAGTCTTAGGCATCGCTTTTTTAAGCGCACGGATTCTTTCCCAAGGATCTTCTCCTAGGTAACGAATACATGAATCAAACGTTGCACCACCCCAAGATTCAATTGACCAATAGCCAACTTCATCTAGTGTTGCTGCAATAGGCAGCATATCTTCTAATCGAAGCCTAGTGGCTAGAATTGATTGATGCCCGTCTCTTAAGACAACTTCGGTGATACCTAATGGCTTACTCATGTTAATGCCCTTTTATCTAATTTTTAAAATATATTGGTGAAGAAGAGTTTTAATATTGACCAAGTTTACTTGTCTTGGCCTTGTTGAGTACGATAGCGTTTGACCGCCCCACTTATTGCCGCAACAACTGCTGGTGAAATCTCACCAGCAGTTGTGCTTTTACTCTTGCTTTTTTTATTAGGTCGAGATGTTGGCACTGCAATAGCATCAGGGAACTTTACCGCTAGCTTTGCCAATACTGTATTAATAAATACGATTAATACTCCCAGAAATGCGAACACAAATACCATTCCCGTTAACATGAGTGTTCCAGCTTCTAAAAACTGCTGCTGCATATTGTCCATTTTTTACTCTCGCTCAAAAATCTTACAATTAGAATAATCACTCCAATACCTACATTGCAAACAATATTATCGTGTTTCATAAAAATAATTTACCGTCAACCCCAAAAACGATGAATATTCATCATTAGAGCAGAAATATACATACAATTTTGCATACTTTAAATATTGTATACATTATCAAAAGCATGAATATAGGCTATCAGAAATAGATAAAGGGTGATTTTATACAATATACTGCAAATAGCTCTACATTCAATATCTCTGAATATACATCCAAATATTTGGATAGTTCCTCCACAAAATGAACTAATAGTTTACTATTTATTTTAAGAATTAGAGAAACTATGCCAACAATAAATAAGAATAAGTTGAAATGAAGACCGCCGACAATTAACAACAAGATAGCGACTTCCTGCTTGTTCACTGTCATTTTAATAACAGCTAGATTAACAAAGCTATCGTGAACGGCATATACTCTCATTAACTGCTTGATATAATATTAACTAAGGCAAAATGTAGGTACATAGTTGATAGCGGCACTTAAGAGTCATATAAAGCACTGATCCTACTCATTTGATATGCATTGCAATTCAATGGGTAAGATGCGATTAGCAGCAGCTATTACATTGAGACTATCGACGTTAAAGAATAAACAACTTAGCACTTTGTAAGAAACAATATTTTCATCACTTTAGCAGTCAGTTATACGCTTTACTCTAGTAGATGTAATTAACTCTAGCCCCGCCACAAAATGACCAAACTATCGAGAAGACTAGCACTTACTTCAGGAGAGTACTGCTACCCTGAAGGGATATAGCGAGCCATTACCGAATAAAATACTACCCAGTAACGCTATAGATTACTTAACAAGGAGTTTATTTTCACGCATGATAATGACCTATACTTAACTTGCTGACTGGTCGTTTCTAATTAAAAAATGAGCTTGGATATTTATATCTACCAAGTAAAAAATTGGTAAGTGCGGCAAGAATCAAACTAGAGAGTGCAAAAGGCTCAGTCGCAATTCCCTTTTTATTCAATAAAAGCCTATCCAGCTATATTATGGCTTACTTAATGAGGAGTTTCGTTTCACGCATGAGCATGATCTGTATTTAATTTGCTGACTGGTCGTTGTTAATTAAAGAAGAAGGCTAGATATTTTAGGCATAAAAAAACCTAACAAAAGCTAGGTCATTTTATATCTACTTACAGTAGAAAAGTAGTGGGCGCAGCAGGCGTCGAACCTGCGACCGAAAAGGGATTCAAGCGTAGCCAGCTCTATACCTAATATAAAACTATCCAGCAGAATTACAGAAGAGTTACAGAAGAGTTTATTTGTTCAGCTTTAACATGAGCGGCTTTTCATTTTTGATTAGCTCTCTCAAGTTAAGAAAGAAGATGGTATATTTCAGGCATAAAAAAAACTAGCAAAAGCTAGGTCGCTTTATATCTACCAAGTAGAAAAGTGGTGGGCGCGGCAGGAGTCGGACCTGCAACCGAAAAGGGATTAAGTCGTAGCCAGCTCTTTACCTAATATAAAACTATCCAGCAGAGTTACAGAAGAGTTTATTTGTTCAGCTTTAACATGAGCGGCTTTTAATTTTTGATTAGCTCTCTCAAGTTAAGAAAGAAGATGGTATATTTCAGGCATAAAAAACCTAGCAAAAGCTAGGTCGTTTTATATCTACTTACAGTAGAAAAGTGGTTAGCTACTTGCCAATTTTACAAGGCATTTTCTGCAATAATAATATTATCAAAATATACGGTATTACCTTCAGCTAAGCTTAGCGGCATGAGTCTTAAAGAAACTCTATGACCAGCTTTAGGAGCTTTAAATTTAAGTTGGTAACTGCTCCAGCCTGATGAACTACCTACTTTTAAGGCCAAGACCTTATTTTCTGTCCAGTCAAATATTTGCACACGAAACTTAGCTCCGCTCTCAGTTTTACTTTCAAAGTATAGGGTATGCTCTACTTCTTCATTATAGCTAATATCTTGTTGTATAACTTGCCACGTAGAAGCAGACTTCATTTCTAAAACCTTTTCACTGTTTATAAAAGTATTGGCATCACTTGATTGCCACCGAGACCAATTTTCACTAAGTTTAATATTGTTAAAGTCCCCTCCCCTTACTTTATTGATAAGTTTAAATAAGTAACTTAGTTTTGCTTTTTGTAATATTTTCCAGCCTTGGCCTACCCAAACACCAGTTTCGGGATCTATTGGATTCAAAGGGTCAATACTATACACTTCTTGATTTTCCCATATTGAATTTACTATAAAGAGTAATTCTGGATCGAATAGAGCTAGATCAATCCACCACCACAAGTACTCTCCCGATATAACATCTATAGCGCCTGAAACTCTTGATGATATAAGTGGATTAATATAGTCACCATTCCACATGTTGAGTTTTAACGTATTTATTATAAATTGGATATCCTCTTTAGAGAAAGAGATTTTCGCTTCAAATGCATTCCGAATAAATTCAACATCCAAATTTGCATGTGACACGTCTTCTGTTACAAGAGGTTTATTGCAGTGAGCAGGTAAATTTTCTGGAAAAACATTTTCATAATAATTCCATTTAAAAGCATCATTGTTTGTTTTGTTTAGATATTGATGAAAAGTGCCTGCTATTTTTTGTGCTTTATCAAAATAAAATTTATCATTAGTAGATTTGTAAAGTTCTATAATTACATTGCCAGGCATTGCGATTTGATTTAAAGGTAGTGAACAACCTGAATATGCTCTCAGAGAGCCGTCAAGTTGAGATAAATAGGTACCCATAGTTTCATTTTCAATCCACAACGCCTCCCACTTTTCAACAAAAAGTTTACCTAAATCAACAAATTGTTCCGAAATATGCGAATACTTATTCTTTAATGTTGTATTTTCTCTTACTAAGTTTGCAAATAGCAAGTATTGATAAACCATCATAGCATCAT
>MAAC01013490.1_pt1 | contig 10348 bp, 7 predicted proteins | sample 1115981 | NCBI WGS metagenome assembly MAAC01 (sample SAMN04961126, study PRJNA320927) | seawater metagenome | isolation source: sample BD02T64 sea water enriched with oil for 64 days | place: USA:Gulf of Mexico | collected 2013-07-27 | reverse complement strand
TTAAATTCTACGGATTCTGGCTCTTGGAACGGATTGTCCAGAGATGGAACGACTTTATTGTTGGTACCCATAAGCTCTCTGTCTCTCTGATAGCATGACATCAAGGGTGAACAACCACGTTAGCTAGGGACGTGGTTACTTCAGATGTTCGTATTGTCTTGTGACGTTTACTTAAGAGCTTTCGCCTATTAAACGTCGGCTCACGAAATTAGCGGCGCATTATCAACCACCATGACCAAGCAGTCAAATGACACTTGTCCACTGTTAAGTAATGAGCCCACTAAAGTCACTAAACGGTGCGCCGCAAGGTTACTGATTTGTGGCCGAATTGTCACGCAGAAGGTCTATCTGGGACATTGATTTTGTAACGAAAAAGCATTATCACACCTCCCCACTCCTCTTGTGCGCTGATTCCCCCCCATTACTACCAAAGCGGTTTAGTCTTCGATTGTTTTCCTGGCATTTACCTAGATTCACCGTAGAATCCCCCTCACAGATTGGTTACTCCAAACACAACCAACATATCACCCCTATTGCCACAAAAATAAGCACCTTTTATGAACCTAATTTTACTTCACCCAAATGAACTTATTTGGAAAGGGGACAGCGACAGTCGCATCGAAAGCGCAGAAGCTGTTTTAAAGGGCAGGCGCTTTCTGCACATCCAATCAGTACACAAAGCTGAAATTGGTGATTTATTACGCGTTGGGGTTATCAATGGCAGCACCGGAACCGGTGCTGTCAAACACATCGATAGCAACAGCATTACACTCAACGTGATGCTACATCAGCACGAGCCCCCACCCCCTCTTCCAGTCACACTAATTCTGGCATTACCACGCCCAAAAATGCTGCGTCGCATCCTCCAGTCTGCAACATCCATGGGCGTCAAAAAAATCATATTGCTCAACAGCTATAAAGTAGAAAAGAGTTTTTGGCAAAGCCCTTACCTAGAACCGACCAGCATTGACGAACAACTGATTTTAGGCTTGGAACAAGCAGTCGATACCGTAATGCCCGAGGTAATCCAGAGAAAGCGATTTAAACCCTTTGTGGAAGACGAACTACCGGAGCTTGCAAAAGAAAAACGCTGCATTGTCGCTCACCCCGATCAACAAGCACGATTTTGCTCGACGAGTCATTCTGAGACATTACTTGCCATTGGACCAGAGGGAGGTTTCATTCCATATGAAGTTGAAAAGCTGAATAATGTCGGCTTTGAAACCGTGACACTTGGGCAAAGAATCCTCAAAGTCGAAACTGCGGTACCTGTATTATTATCAAAGCTATTTTAAATCTAGATGCACAGAGGACTAACAGAATAAGCGTTACACTTTAAACGAACTTAGGGCTTCTTTTAACGAGTTGGCGTCATCAGCCATTGCTGCTGTCGCCGCTGACGTTTTTTCTGCACGAACAACAGCACCTTCACCCATTTCTCGTATTTCATTAACATTTTGATCAATTTCTTCTGAAACCTCGGCCTGCTGAGCAACCGAATGGGCAATCATGTTATTCATTTCCACCATGGTTTCTAACTTCTCATTAATAGTGTCCAACACTATACCGATCATACTGGACTCTTGCACCGTCCCCTCCGCCACCTCGCCACTTTTGTTCATCGCCTCAACCGATTCATCAATACGCTTTAAGAAACGCTCAATGATTGCCTGGATATTCGTTGTTGATGCGTGAGTCCTTTGGGAAAGCGACCTAACTTCATCAGCAACCACGGCAAACCCTCTGCCTTGTTCGCCTGCGCGAGCAGCCTCAATGGCGGCATTTAATGCAAGCAAGTTAGTCTGCGAGGCGATACCCTTAATCTCATCGACAACCTGCGCAATACTCTCACTGTCTTTGGCCAAAATATTTATTGATTCTGTTGTTGTACGAATTTCCGCGCATAACTTTTCAATATTTTGCAGAGACATTTTCACAATGCCGCCACCCTGATTGGCTTCATCCCGTGTTTCTTGTACTGTTTTTTGAGCCTGCCGAGTATAGTCCGCAACGCCATGGGCGGTCTGTGCCATTTCAGTCACCGCTACAGCGACTTGGCTTGTGCCGTCCAGCTGGCGATTAATACTTTCTCTCGTTTTCACTGATCGCTCTTTGGTTTCATTCGCAACTTGAAACACGCTATCGGCACTTGAATTCACTTTCTTAATTAAAGATCGCATGTTTTCTGCTGTCTCATTAAAGTGCTCTGTAAGATCTCCCATTTCATCATCTGATTGCGATCTGAGCGACAAAGTCATGTCACCTTTCGCCATTCGATCTGAAGCTTCAACCAACTGCTTGATAGAATCTTGAATTGACAAATAAAAACCCACATAAAGATAAAAAGTCAGGAATAATACAACAACAACAGCAATCAATGTCTCTGCCATTTTCAGCTCTGCATCTGCCTTTTTTAAGTCGACTTTAACATTCACTAAATTCAAAATTTTATGCGCGTAGTCATATTGAGCATTAATGTACTCAGATAAATCCTCTATTACTTTTGGCGGAGGAATATCATAAGTCGCTGCCGTTAGCACATTGAAGTCCAAGTAATTAACCACTTCCCCGGCACCCGCAATCATTGCCTCGTATTCGACTTTCACCGATTGCCGCTGAGACTCGGGGACAGCCACCAAGGTTGATTTTTCAACCACTGACTTCAATTTATCTAGCCCAACAAAAAGTGCATCCACAAAATCAAACGTTATTGAATCCGGGTAATCAAATGTCATCGCAAAGGCAGCCCCAGCCCTCGATTGCCCTGACAACATATTCAAAGAGAACAAATCATTGCCAATCAGGCCTAACGTTCCTGTAACCTGACTATCAGACTCTGCGCCTAACCCACTCGACTCGACAACCAGCGAATAAAAAACAACCAACTCTTCAACAAATTCATTATTATTTTCAAATAAGGTTTTAAGGTCTGGGGTTCGAAGTCCCTGCACCGCATCCAACTTTTTCGCCAGCTCTAATAAAACCTCCAGCTGAGCTGCAAGAGCCTGATTCCCCAACAATTCAAAGCCTTCCGATTGCATTTCGAAAACGGCATCATCGACGCGAGCCTTATTTCTAGACCCTTTACTCACAAATTCTTCCGCTGTATACAAAGCTGAAACAATACGATTATCACGATAATATTCTGCATGCTGCTTAATTTTTAATATATGTCCGACTATTGCTACCCCTTGACTCTTATAGTCAGCAGCCAAAATAGATTTATAGGCCACATCAACAATTAGATAACTTGTCACAAATAAAGGAATATAGAACAGCAAACTAATCAGCGTAAACTTATACGCATAGCGCATCATATTGATTAACTTAATAGCAGGAATAAACAGAGCTTTCATGGGTAATTAATAGTCACATCATGTAATAACATTACTTTCAGTATAGCAACATTCCCAAATTTGCTAGGTTTTTGAGCGAATTAGACAACATAGACAATCACCCGAATCCAAGCTAAACAGTAAAAGAACTCAAGGCTTTTTTCAACTGTGACGCTTCTTCAGCCATTTCAGAACTGGCTTTTGCTGTTTTTTCAGCCGTATCTACAGCGTCCTCTCCTGTTGACCTTATGGCGTTGATATTATTATCAATATCTTCTGCTGCCTCAGCTTGTTGGCTTACAGACATGGTAATCATTGAGTTCATTTCCACCACCCTATTTAACTTTTCATTAATTGAATCAAGCACAACACCAATACGTTTTGACTCTTCCACTGTATCATTAGTAACTTCCAAGCTGCGATTCATCGACTCAACGGATTCCCGAGTGCGTAAAATAAACTTTTCGATAATACCCTCTATGTTAGAGGTAGAATTATGTGTACGTTGTGATAACGAACGCACCTCATCCGCAACAACGGCAAAACCTCGCCCTTGTTCCCCAGCCCTAGCGGCTTCAATTGCGGCATTAAGCGCTAATAAATTTGTTTGTGAAGCAATACCTTTAATTTCATCAACAACCTGAGCAATACTTTCACTGTCTTTTGCAAGCGCATTAATGGCTTCTGCAGTAGCGCCAATATCTCCAGCAAGCGCATTAATATGCTCCAGCGACTGGCTAACAATCAGCCCACCTTCTGTTGCCTCATCCCTTGTCTCTTGCACCGCTTTTTCAGCATTACCCGTATAATCGGCAATACCATGCACGGTTTGATTCATCTGCGTCATCGCTACCGCAACCTGACTAGTACCATCAAGTTGTTTGCCAATTAAACTATTGGTTTTCTGAGACATGCCACTTGTCTCTCCAGCTAAAGAAAATACCGTTTCCGCGTTAACGGTGGCCTGCTTAACCAGCCCTCTCACTTTATGAGCGCTATCGTTAAAACGCCCAATCAAGTATCCCATTTCATCATTGGAACGCTGATTAATATGTACCGTCATATCCCCTTCTGCCATACGGTCCGCGCCGGCAACCAGGCGATTAATTGATTCCTGAATCGACACGTAAAATGCCAAATAGAGATATGCTGTTATTACAAGAACCAAAGCTATAACACTAATTATCTGCATCATTCGCAAATCAGCAGCACTTTTTTTCTCTTCTATACGCGCAGCTGCAAATAACCGAACCTTATCGGCCAACACATAGCTATGTGCAACCTCTTGAGTTACGCGTTCAAAATACTGCTTCCAGGTAATCTCAAACGATGACGCATTCATTACCTGCTCATCAACATATCTTTGTAAAAATGTCACGCCTTCTAGAATAGAAGTCAATGATTGCTGCGAACTTGCAGCCTCTTCAGACCCGTTACTTACGGTGTTTTTATACTTAGGTTCAAACTCTGTTTGCGCAGCCTCTAGGCCATAGTAAGATCCGTCAAGAACATCCAATGTCGCAGAATCCAAATAGTTGGTTGTTAGCCCCTGCCCACCAACCGCGCGCGTTTTTCCAATCAAATCATTTAATGCAAACAAATCCACACGAATAAAACGAATATACCCCTTTAACAATTCATCGTTGTCCGCATTAATACCACTGCGATCAAAAACAACCGCAATCAAATTATCAACTGCAGCAACAATCGAATGATTAAAATCAAAATTTGCACTAACTCCAGATTGAACATCAGTAACCTTACTGCCTACTTCTTGTACTTTTTGCCTAAACACCTCAAGCTCTTCAGCTCCCACACCAACAATATCTGCTTTAGCCACTTCCAAATCTGAAACAACGTTTAACAACTTCTTCTTTATCGCTGCCTCAAAAGCGACTGTATCATCCGTAGTCAAAGATTGATCAAATAAGGAAGCCCACACCAAGCGCATGTCTCGGTACTCTTCCGCATACTTCCTTAGCTCCAATAACAGCGACAGAGTATGTATTCCCGTTAACTTATTGTCTGCAAAAGTCACCTCTTTATACGCGGTATTCACCACCATAGAGCTAACAACACACAAGGGTATATAGAACAACAAACTAATAAGGATAAACTTATATGCATAACGCATGCTATTGATAAAACCAACAGCCGGAGAAAGAAATACTTTCATATCAACCACTTACCACCAACTCTGCCCACCAGTACTTTAAGTATAGCAATGACTGCGCATTACACTAGATAACCTGTAAAAAGCCCGCTTGTAGCAAAACAACTTCCTCAGCAATGCTGCTATAAACTGTCTATGCTTAGATAGAGACAACTCATAGTCCATCCATTGGCAGGTTACTTATGAAATACAAAGAGATTATCGACATAGCAGAAAGCTTGCGCCGTCAGGCACGAAAAGCGATTAACAAGTTTCAAACTGAATTGGATTCTGAATTGGGCCTCGTAGATGCAATGAAGAACTTTGGTGAAAGCGCTATTTATGGCAAATTAATGCTAGAGCATCTGGAAACAATTTTTAGCATGCTGGATACCGGAGACAACCCAGAAACCCTAGCGGAAAATCACGTCGCGCAATACTTAGCAGAACGCACCGAGTTCCTAACAGGTATGAAGCCCTGGGTTCCTAACTCAACAGACCTACTCAACAATCTTGTAAATTCCGTCAGTGCCAATGTCCTCGCCGACCTTATCGAAGCCTTTAAAGAATAAAAATAGAAATGCATCAAGAGAAAAAACTTACCACCTGATAAAAGACAATTAAATACGAAAACACGACAACAGCTGAATTAGCGTTATTAGGTAACAATGACTGCAACAAGTTAGGGAGAACAGGCTCAGGCAAGTCATCTGATAGCGTAGATTCACATTCTGAAGAGGGCCCCGTGACAACATGAGGTCCAAACTTTTCTATTTGAGCCTTGATACCCGCAGCTTCAAGCTCCGTAAGACAAAGCTGAGCATCATCTACATTCATTTTACTTTGAAAAACAAGGCTTTTGCGCTTGAAGGCTTGGTTAAACGTTAGGTGATCAACCTCAAGATAGCGGGACATAACATCACGTATAAAAGTAATATCATAATCGGCAATCAACGCCTTTGTAAAAGTAACTTGATAATGGTGCTCCATGCGGCCATTCCTTTGTTTCATCAGTCAAAAATCGAGCAGCATCATACCCCTAATAAGACTATAAATCAGCCAAGAAATAAAATATAGCGCAGAAAAAACCAACAAATTTAGGCTTAATCGCCCTTATTCTACACTCATTCATAACCATCCCTAGAAGACCGTTATGCCGCAGAAAGAAGCCCTGCTGCAACAGCACCTACCACTAAACCCAAAAAAAGCCCCGCCCAAAAAGATAACCTTCCCTTATTGGAGTCTTTTTGACGCTGTAACTCCTCTTTAAAGAAGCGAGCATTTACAATCTCCTCCTCAGCCTGGTTGCCCATTGCTGCCCGCACTGCAGTCAAATCGTTAAGCCAGCCAGGAAGATCTACTCGTTCCAATTTCTGTGTATTAGCATGAACCTTTAACGCTCCGACTTTTGATGTAACACCAAACAACCCAACCTGACTGCCTGTTGTCGAATTTTGTAAATTGAAACCCATTTTCGCTAGAAAAGCTTTATTACGTTGCATCGCCTCATCGCCTTCATCAGGAGGAGCGAATGCTTTAACAGGCACAACGCCGTAATCAGGCACACTGGACTTGGCCCACTTAACTAACTCAGACATAATATATGAGCCCAGGCCTCCTCCCCGAAGCTCTACTGGCAATAACGCTCCCATCTCGCCCAGCGTAAAGGTCACTGAGCGCTCAGCGTGATCCGCCACCACATCAAATTTTGGGCTTGCACTAAAGTTAATCACCTGAAATCCATCAGCTTTTTTCTTAATTACATCCAGCAAATAGACCTGAACTTTGAATTGAGTCATATCTACACTACTATCCTTTGCTCGCTTGCTACCTTTTTTTATCAACACCATCACCTCTTCTTCACTTTGGCGATTAGGGTGTGGTTGCATTCGAAGTAAATCAAAACTCATTTATACATCTCATCAGGTCATCAATTTCAGGCTTACTCATATCCCTAAGTGTAGTGTAAGGAAACCAGCACGCATAAAAAAAGCAAATACCCCTTTTTTCGATAGGAGTATTTGCTTTCTTAACCGCTATTACTGTTTAGGGAGCGGCTTTCTTAGGCGGGGTTTTCTTGGCCGGAGCTTTTTTCGTCGCTACTTTTTTCGTCGCTACTTTTTTCGTCGCTACTTTTTTCGTCGCTACTTTTTTAACCGTCGATTTCTTAACGGTCGCTTTCTTAGCCACCGCCTTCTTGGCAGTCGACTTAACAGCAGCGCTCTTAGTTACCGTTGTTTTGTTAGCCACTTTTTTAGCAGATACTTTTTTAGCAGGTACTTTTTTAACAGGCGTTTTTTTAATCTCACCCTTTTCAGCGGTTACTTTTTTCACAGCCGCTTTTCTGGCGGGAGCCTTGGTTTTAGCAGGGGTCACCTTCGCTTTCTTTTGCGCTTTTTTTACCAGTTCTTTTTCACGCTTCTCGACAGCTTTTGCTGTATCTTTAACTTTCTTTTCAATTTTTTCCTGATACTGCTTTAAAGACTTAGCGTACTTGCTTTCGAGTGCTTTTTTAATTTGCTCTCGTGCCTTGTCCATCGCATCTTCTATTTCATCTTCAATGCGATCACGAATCTCTTCTTCTTTGTCCATCACCTTTTGCCGCAGCTCTTGCTCTTTAGCAATCAACTTATGTTTCAGCTGAGCAACTTGCGCTTCCAACTTTGCTTCAGACAGGTCTTTACGTTTACCTGCCAAAGTATCCAACGCATGTTCCAAAGCATCTTGCGCCTGCTCTACTGCAACCTGAGCTGTTGCGGTTGCTTTAATTCTCCACTTCTCTTGTGCCTTAACGAGCTTTCCTTTTGCTTTTGTCACCTGGTCTTGAGTTTTCGCAAGTTGAGCTTCAATTTTTTCAACAAGTAACTTAGCTTTATCTAGCGCTAAATTCGATGGCTTTTTTTTGGTAGATTTTTTTGCAGGCATAGCTTTCTCCATTTATTCGCTACTGCTTTGTAGAAAGCCCATAGCTTATCACATCAACCGCACAATACGGGACATGGCTACAGCTTAGCACAGAACAACCACCTGCTAATAAACGGGAACAGCGAGAGCGCACTTAAGAAAACAAGCCTATGACATGGAGCCCTTTTCTCTGAGAGATAATAAAAATAAAGCATAAAAAAAGCAGCTATATAGCTGCTTTTTTTATGCTTTAAGAAAGCAAAGATGACTAGCCCTTCAAACGACCGTCTTTCTTTCTCTCATGCTCTTTCAAGAACTTCTTACGAATACGAATCGACTCAGGCGTTACTTCAACCAACTCATCGTCCTGAATAAAGTCCAACGCTTGTTCCAAAGAAAATTTAACTGGTGGCGTCAACGTGATGTTCTCATCAGTACCAGACGCTCGAACGTTAGTAAGCTGCTTACCCTTAATCGGGTTAACCACCAAATCATTACCACGGGTATGAATACCAATAACCTGGCCTTCATACACATCAACGTTCGGATCAAGGAACAAACGGCCACGACTCTGAAGGTTAAACAAAGAGAAACCAAGCACCTTACCCTGCACCATAGAAACCAACACGCCATTTTGACGCTTAGCTACTTCCCCTTCCTTTATATCACCGTAGTGAGCAAAAGTTGAGTTCATGATACCCGTGCCTGACGTTAGTGTTAGAAACTCTGAACGAAAACCGATCAAACCACGAGCAGGTGCTAAGAATTCCAAACGCACACGACCCTTTCCATCAAGTTCCATATTCGTCATTTCTGCTTTACGTAAACCAAGCTGCTCCATGATGGAACCCTGATGCTGCTCTTCCACATCAATTACCAAATCTTCGTAAGGCTCCTGCCTCTTTCCATCAATTTCTCTAATAATTACTTCTGGACCACCAACAGCAAGCTCATAACCTTCACGACGCATGGTTTCGATCAGTACAGAAAGATGTAATTCACCTCGACCCGACACTCGAAGCTTATCAGGAGTCTCTGTGTCTTCAACACGTAACGCTACGTTATGGATCAACTCTTTATCAAGACGGTCACGAATATTTCGTGATGTCACATACTTGCCTTCCTTTCCTGCAAACGGCGAAGTATTCACCTGGAAGTTCATACTAACCGTTGGTTCATCAACACTTAACGGTGGCAATGCTTCTACTTGTTCAGGGGAGCAAACCGTATCAGAAATATTTAGGCCTTCAATACCGGTAATACATACGATATCACCCGCTGACGCCTCTTCTACTTCCACACGATCCAAACCCATATAACCCATGATTTTCTGGATCTTGCCGTTTCGCTCTTCGCCATTCGCATCAACAATACGAACAACCATATTCAATTTAACGGCACCACGAGCAATTCTGCCTACACCGATAACACCGAGGTAACTAGAATAATCTAACGAGCTGATTTGCATTTGGAATGGACCATCAACATCAACATTTGGCGCATCAACGTTTTTAACCACAGACTCAAACAAGAAATCCATGTTTTCACCCATTTCTTCAGGCTCTTTACCGGCAATACCGTTAATCGCTGAAGCGTAAATAATAGGGAAGTCTAACTGCTCATCCGTTGCACCTAAGTTATCAAACAGGTCAAATATTTGATCCACAACCCAATCTGGACGAGACCCAGGGCGGTCAATTTTGTTCACAACAACAATCGGGCAAAGGCCTGCAGCGAATGCCTTCTGTGTTACAAAGCGTGTTTGAGGCATCGGGCCATCAACCGCATCAACCAACAATAGAACACTGTCTACCATCGACATTACACGCTCTACTTCGCCACCAAAGTCGGCGTGTCCAGGGGTGTCCACAATATTAATATGGTAACCATTCCAGTTAATCGCTGTATTTTTGGAAAGGATGGTAATACCACGCTCTTTTTCAAGATCGTTAGAGTC
>MAAC01014488.1_pt1 | contig 10349 bp, 11 predicted proteins | sample 1115981 | NCBI WGS metagenome assembly MAAC01 (sample SAMN04961126, study PRJNA320927) | seawater metagenome | isolation source: sample BD02T64 sea water enriched with oil for 64 days | place: USA:Gulf of Mexico | collected 2013-07-27 | reverse complement strand
GGATTAAAGTCTGGAGATGTTGCGATTCAAATGAATGGTTATGACCTAACCATGCCAAGTGAAGCAGCACAGGCTCTGTCAGCATTAAAACAAGATAAAGAAGTGTCCCTATTGATTGATCGCAATGGTGACATGACCGAAATATTATTCAGCATTGGTGGCTAAAACCATTATTGTTCATCATAAATTGAGAATTTACGTTATGAAAAAGTTGTTAGTGCGCAAAACTTCCGGCGCCCCTTGGTATAAACGCTTATTAACGACAGGTCTTACTGTCGTGATGATGAATACATTGTTTTTTAGTGCTCAAACGAGCGCTGCTAAATATTCGCCCAATTTTAAAGGAACTGAAATAGCTGAATTTATTATTATTGTGGGTAAAAATCTTAAAAAAACCATGATTATTGACCCTAACGTTCGTGGTAAAGTCACTTTACGTACTCAAGACGAGCTTACCGAAGAACAGTATTACCAAGTCTTTTTAAATGTTCTTGAAGTTTACGGCTTTGCTGCGGTAGAAATGGATAATAATGTTGTTAAAATTATCCGTAATAAAGATGCAAAAACCTCTTCAATTCCTGTTGTCGGTAGTGAAAATCCAGGCGTTGGCGATGAAATGGTCACCCGTGTTGTCGAAGTGAAAAACGTGACTGTACGTGAATTAACGCCGCTTTTACGCCAATTGTCAGACCAAGCTGGTGGCGGCAATGTGGTAAATTATGACCCTGCTAACGTGATCATGCTCACCGGTACAGCTGCAGTAGTTAACCGTTTAGTGAAAATTATAGAGCGTGTTGATAAAGCCGGCGATCAAGACGTCCAGATTATTAAATTGAAGTATGCTTCGGCCGCTGAAATGGTACGAATTGTTGAAGCAATGAATAAAACGACACAAGGAAAGTCTGGCACACCAACATTTCTTATTCCAAAAATCGTTGCGGATGAACGAACCAATAGCGTTATTGTTAGTGGCGAGTCTCAGGCACGTGCCCGTATTGCCAAGTTAATCTCTCGTTTAGACAGTGAGTTGGAATCTAGCGGTAATACTCGTGTTTATTATTTGAAATATTCAAAAGCTGAAGATTTAGTTAAAGTTTTAGAAGGCGTGAGTAAATCAATAGAAGCCGAAAGTAAATCAACAAAAAGCACCTCTAAAAGAACCGGTAAAACACGTAATATCAGTATTGAGGCTCATGAAGATACCAATACCTTGGTTATTACCGCTCAACCAGACATGTTACGCTCGCTTGAGTCGGTAATTCGTCAATTAGACGTGCGTCGAGCACAAGTATTGGTAGAAGCTATTATTGTCGAAGTGTATGAAAGCGATGGTGTTAGTCTAGGTGTGCAATGGATGCATGAAACTGGCGCTATGACTCAGTTTACCAATGGTCCAGCGCCTATTAGCTCTGTTGCTGCAGCCGCAGAGGCTGCCAAAAGTACTAAGGGTGACTGGAGTCCTGCTGAATATAATAGTGACGGAAATCTAATAAAAGAAGGCTTTTATCAGAACGATGTTAAAGGTGATTTCACCTTAGCGGCAACATTACTCGGCACTGTAAGTGGTGGCATGTTCGGCATCATGAAAGATGGCTGGGGTGCGATTGTACAGGCAGTTAGCTCTGACACTAATGCTAACATTCTTGCAACGCCTAGCATTACGACGCTTGATAACGAAGAGGCACATTTCCTTGTCGGTCAAGAGATTCCGATTCTGACCGGTTCGACCTCAAGCAGTAACAATGGCAATCCATTTCAAACAGTAGAACGTCAAGAAGTCGGTATAAAGCTAACAGTTACGCCGCAAGTCAATGAAGGTACGGGGGTGCAATTAACCATTGAACAAGAAGTTTCTTCGGTAAGTGGTGCTACAGGTGTTGATATTTCTATCAACAAACGTGAAATTAAAACCGTGGTGATGACAGATTCGGGGGCTACCGTTATCTTGGGTGGTTTGATTGACGAGGACGTGCAAGAAAGTGTGCAAAAAGTACCTTTATTAGGTGATATCCCCATTCTAGGTCACTTATTCAAATCAACAGCAACGTCAACGCGAAAACGTAATTTAATGGTTTTTATCCGCGCAACGATTATTCGAGACGGTAATTTAATGAATGAAATCAGCAAGAAGAAATATAACTATATTCGAGCTGATGAAATACGCAAACAAGAAGAAGGTTTGTCGTTAATGGATGATGCCAAAATGCCATTACTACCTGAATGGAATGATGCATTAGTGTTGCCACCATCATTTGACGAGTACATGAAAGATAATAATTTAAAAGAGCCAAGTTTACTTCCTCCTGCTGTTGATAGTGGAAGTGACGATTCGTCTGCCTTAGAGCTAAAAGATCAATAATATGGCTGATATTGATAATAGTGAACCAGCGATGAATGTTGTGGATCTCGAAGATAATAATGATAAACAACATATCGATGAAACCGTATCGATTACACGTTTACCGTTTAACTTTGCCAAACGTCATAATGTATTAATTGAAAAAAAGGATGAGCAATACATATTGCATTGCTTAGCTGATGTGGACGCCAATGTTGTGCTAGAGGTACGTAGAGTACTTAAAACAACCTTTAGCATTGAGTTTCATTCCTTAGATGAGTTTGAGCAATTACTTACAATCTCATATCAGCGCGATTCTTCTGAAGCACAACAAATGATGGAAGATATTGGTAAAGAAGTCGATTTGTATTCACTTGCTGACGAGTTAACTGAAACAGAAGATCTGCTCGAAAATGAAGATGATGCACCTATTATCAAGCTCATTAATGCAATGCTTAGTGAAGCCATTAAAGAGAATGCTTCTGATATTCATATTGAAACCTTTGAAACAGCTTTACAAATTCGCTTTCGTGTTGATGGCGTATTGCGTGAAGTTTTAAAACCGAATCGCAAGCTTGCGTCGTTATTAGTTTCACGTATTAAAGTTATGGCCAAACTCGATATTGCTGAAAAACGCATTCCTCAAGATGGTCGTATTTCATTACGGATTGCTGGTCGAGCCGTTGACGTACGTGTTTCTACGATGCCAACCGGACATGGTGAACGTGTTGTTTTACGTTTACTTGATAAAAATTCTGTACGCCTTGATCTAGAAGATCTAGGCATGACTTTAAACAACAGAGAAAAATTCTCACAGCTCATTGATAAACCTCACGGCATTATCTTGGTAACAGGGCCTACGGGTTCAGGTAAAAGTACCACTCTTTATGCAGGTTTAAGCCAAATAGATTCAAAAGAGCGCAATGTGTTAACCGTTGAGGATCCAATCGAGTATGCTATTGAAGGCATTGGGCAAACCCAAGTCAATAATAAAGTTGATATGACATTTTCACGAGGTTTGCGAGCAATACTTCGTCAAGATCCTGATGTGGTAATGGTCGGTGAAATTCGAGATTTAGAAACCGCGCAAATTGCGGTGCAGGCAAGTTTAACGGGCCACTTAGTGATGTCGACTTTGCATACTAATAGTGCTTCTGGCGCTATCACACGGATGGAAGATATGGGCGTAGAGCCATTCTTACTTTCGTCAAGTTTGCTCGGTGTGCTCGCACAGCGTTTAGTACGAACGCTTTGCCCACATTGTCGTAAAAGCCATTTGCCTGACGAACAAGAGTTAAAATTGTTAGAATTACCCAGCGATAATACACAAGTAATTTATAGTGCTATTGGCTGCATTGAATGTAAATTTAAGGGCTATAAAGGTCGTATGGGCATTCATGAATTATTGTTTGTTGATGATAAAGTCCGTGAACTTATTCACAATGGCAAAGGTGAACAAGCGATAGAAAAATGCATTCGCAAAAACACGCCAAGTATACGCAGAGATGGTTTCGATAAAGTTATGATGGGTAAAACCACCCTCGAAGAAGTTTTACGTGTAACGAGAGAAGATTAATTAGGGTTTTATTATGGCAGCTTTTGATTATCAAGCAGTAAACAGCCGTGGTAAAGCGGTAAAAGGCGTCATCGAAGGAGATACGCCGAGACAAGTGCGTGGACTACTACGCGATAAAGGCTTGATGCCGACAGAAGTTACTCCGAGCCTACAAAAAACAAAAAGTGAAGCGAACAAATCTCGATTTGCTGGCCGTACTAAAGTCACTGTTGCTGAAATCGCATTAATCACCAGACAGCTGGCCACGTTGGTCGAGTCAGGTTTGCCTATTGAAGAGTCACTCTTAGCGGTTGGTGAACAATGTGAGAAAAATAGTTTAAAAAGTATGATCATGGCAGTGCGTACGAAAGTCACCGAAGGTTATGGTTTGGCTGAAAGTATGGCTGAATTTCCCTATATTTTTAGCGGACTCTATCGTGCCATGGTAGCTGCTGGTGAAAAGTCAGGATTTTTAGATAAAGTTTTAAATCGTTTAGCCGATTACACCGAGCAACGAGAGCAACTCAGATCACAAATTATTCAAGCGCTTATTTATCCCGTAATAATGACCGTAGTTGCTATTGGCGTAGTTACTGTTTTATTAACTGCCGTAGTGCCTAAAATTGTTGGACAGTTTGAGCACATGGGCGCAAATCTTCCTGCCACCACAAAATTCTTGATCAGCAGTAGTGATTCTTAATGAAGCGGCCAAATTTCAAATATTCTTTTCATCAAAAAGTAATCAACTTCCCTGGTATTGGCAAAGTTATCCGCGGAATTAATACTGCCCGCTTTGCCCGCACGTTAAGTATTCTTACTGCGAGTGCGGTGCCACTACTGGAAAGCATGACGATCTCAGGTGAGGTTTTAGACAACTTATATATTAAGAAACGAGTAAAAGAGGCTGGCGATAAAGTAAGAGAAGGTAGCAGTTTACGAGTTTCTTTAGAGCAAACGAAATTATTTCCACCTATGATGCTTCATATGATCGCCAGTGGTGAAAAAAGTGGTCAGCTTGAGCATATGCTTGGCCGTTCAGCAGACAACCAAGACAGAGAATTTGAAGCGTTAATGAATATATCGCTAAAAGCTTTTGAACCGGCATTGATGTTAGTCATGGCCGGTGTTGTACTTTTTATTGTAATGGCTATTTTGCAGCCAATTCTTCAGTTAAATACCCTTATAGGAGGTTAATATGAACAAAACAAATCAGCCAGTGAAGACGAAAAAGAAACAGAGTGGCTTTACCCTGCTAGAAGTGATGGTGGTTATTGTTATCATTGGCTTAATTGGTGGCATGGTTGTGCCAAACTTAATGGATAATATGGACAAGGCTGAGCTTAAAAAAGCAGTGTCTGATATAAGTGCCTTAGAAACATCATTAACCATGTACAAAATGGATAATTATAAATACCCAAATACCGAACAAGGTTTAGAAGCGTTAACACAAGAAACTGATATTGAACCATTACCGCGCCGTTTTCCAAATGGTGGTTACGTAAAACGTTTACCAGCCGATCCATGGGGTAATGAATACCAATTGTTAAATCCAGGCGAAAATGGTGATATTGATATCTTTAGTATGGGACCTGATGGAGAAGCAGGTACAGAAGACGACATAGGTAATTGGAACCTAGGTGATTATCAGTAATTCGCTAAATTATTATCGATACACTGTTATATAAAAATGAGCATTCAATCAAAAAAAACTAAGCAACAAAACGGCTTCACCTTAATTGAGGTGATGTTGGTTATTGTTATTGCTGGCTTAATGGCGTCAATGATTCAGTTTAGTTTTTCAGGTGACAAAGCAGAAGAAACGCTTGAACAATCGAGTAGGCGTTTTGCGGGTATTTTTGATATCGCTGCTGAATATGGCCTGCTCAATAATGTTGAATTAGGTTTAATGGTAAGTAAAAATAGCTATCAATTTCTCGGTTATGACGGTATTAGCTGGACAGATGTTTCAGAAAATGAACTCTTTAGTCAATATCAATTACCGGAAGGTGTTGAATTGGTTTTACAACTTGATGACTTACCCATTGAAGAACCCCAATTATTAGACAGTAAATTGTTTGCTGAATTACAAGATGAAAACGAAAGCAACTTCGATTCAGATAGCGATAACGATAAAGATGAAGACGATTCAGCTAACGAGATTGAGAAAAAGAAATTAATTCCTCAAGTTTATATGCTCTCCGGTGGTGACATTACCCCCTTTAGCTTACGCTTTCAATTTATTGAAAATAACTACACCGACCCCAAATTGCACTATAAAGTTACGGGCTTATATACCACGCCATTAACTGTTGAAGGGCCGCTTTTTGATGAAAAATAGAATAGCAAAACTACCCGCTAGGTTTAACAAAGGCTTTACCTTAATTGAAGTGATGTTAGCCATGGCTATTTTTGCTATTGCAGGTATTGCACTATTGAGTGCTGCGGATAACAACTTCAGAAATTTAAGCCATTTAGAAAATAAAATTTTAGCCAATTGGATCGCTTCAAATCAATTAGTCGAAATCTCACTCGATCAATCGTGGCCCCCTAAAAATAATAAAAAAGGTACGATTGAAATGGCTAGCCGTGAATGGTTTTGGGCGCAAAAAGTTCTCAAAACAGGTGACAAAAACATGCGCGCCGTCGTGATTGAAGTTCGTCTGCTTGAAGATGAAAAATTAGCACTGGCGAGTGTCATGACGTATGTATCTCAAAACCCTAAGAAAGCCCCTTGATGAATAACTTTAGCTGGCACGTATATAAACAATCGGGATTTACCCTATTAGAAGTCATCATCGCGATTGCTCTTTTCTCGATGATCAGCTTAAGTAGCTTTACTATTTTCAATACCGTCATCAAAAGTGATGAGTCATCTAAAACCCAAACTTCTCGTATCAACGAATTACAACGCGGTTTTTTGTTAATAGAGCGAGACTTGCTACAAATAGCTAAACGTAGTGTTAGATTAAATGGCGAAGCACCACTTGACGACTTCTTACATACCGACAGTAATAGCTTTTCAAACAGCGAAAGTACGCTCGCTTTTGTTCGCCATGGTTGGACAAACCCAGGGCTAATGCTACCAAGAAGTAGCATGCAGTCAGTTGCTTATCAGTTAAATGACGAAACGTTTGAACGGTTGCACTTTAACTTTGTTGATGCTGTTCAAGGGCAAGAGCCGAAAATAAGAAAATTAATTAGTAATGTTGAAACGCTGGATTTTGAGTTTTTTTACGATAAGAAATGGCAGTCAAAAATTAAAGACAAGGTACTACCGCAGGCTATCGCTGTAGAATTAACAACTAAAGACTACGGGTTACTTCGCAGAGTTTTTTTAGTGCCAGGGCAAGGTAAAGACTGATGAAGCAACCTTTAACGTTTCGACTCCTTCATCGATACCAGATGAAAATATGCCAGATGAAAAAATGCCAAGGTGTGGCCCTCATAACGGTTATGCTCATTGTTGCATTAGCCGCCGTTTTAGCGACACAAATGACGGCTCGTTTGCAATTACAAATGCAAAGAACCTCGAATATCGAGTTTAATCAGCAGGCCTATTGGTACGCAATGGGTGCAGAAGCATTCGCCAAAAGAGTACTTATTACGACCTTTGAAGATGAGAAAAATGTAACCCATTTAGAACAAATGTGGGCGCAAGGTGAAACAAGTTATCCTGTTGATTATGGACAAATCACCGGAGAAATTTTTGATATGCAAGCCTGCTTTAATTTAAATGCATTAAGGTTTGATAGCAGTAATATGCCAGCAGGAACACAAAAACCGGCGATACAAGAAGCTTTTGAGGAGTTAATCGTATCATTAGATGTTGAAGGTGTTACTCAATTTGAAGCTGAATATATGACGGATGCTTTGGTTGATTGGCTTGATAAAGACAGTGCCATTGCAAGCGCGGGCGGTGCAGAAGACAATGATTATTCGGCTAAAGAGTTTCCATATTTACCCGCTAATAATTATTTAGCCAGTATCACTGAATTAAGGTTAATTGAACATTTTACCGTGCCGGTGATCAATAAATTAAAAGACTATGTTTGTGTATTACCTAATAAAAAATTACATGGAATAAATGTAAATACCCTGAACAGTGAGCATGCGGTCCTACTGGAAGTTTTTTTAAAAATTCCGCTAGCAGATGCAGAGCAGGCATTATCAGGTCGTAAAGGTGACGGGTTTAAAGACATAAACGAGTTTTTCAATTTACCCGAAATAAAAGCACATGGCATATCACCAGCTCAGCAAAAACAGTTTGTAGTTGACAGTCAATATTTTAAATTAAAAACTAGCGCGAGCTTTAATAATAGTTATTTTTCTTTGAGTACCTTAATGAAAGTTGAAGATAATAATAGTATCTCCGTAGTAAGTCGTACCATAGGGCGAGAGTAATGGCCGAAAAATTATATATTCGTTTAGGCAGCAATGCACATAGTACAGTGCAATGGCTGATTTTTAATGATGTTCAAGAAGGTATCATTGCCAGCGGTGAATTAGCGCAAGCCAGTGAACTCATACAACTGACAGAAAAGGCGAAAAGCCGAGAGGTTGTGACATTTGTACCAGCAAGCGATCTGGTTTTAAAAAGCTTAAAAGTACCCAGTAAGTCAGTAAAAGCGATGCGCCTAGCTGTGCCTTATATGCTAGAAGATGAACTTGCTCAAGATGTTGAAGAGCTCTTTTTCGCTTATAGCGATATTACTGTGAGTAACTCTGACGATAACTGCTTTGTCGCTGTTGTTGAACATGCACAGCTGGAACTGTGGCAATCATGGTTAATTGATGCCGGGATTCACTGTAAGAAAATACTGCCTGATATTTTAGCGATGCCACAACCAAGCGCTGAAAATACTTCGTCTGCAATTGTTCTTGGTGAGCAAGTGCTAGTGCGTTACGGTCAATGGCAAGGTAGTGCTGTAGACATCAATACGTGGACGTTAATCAGTCAATCATTAGCTAAATCTATTGGTAATAACGTTAGCACCGAGGAGGGATCTGACGGTCTTTCAGGTGTGCAAAAATCAGTGTTTACGCTTGATGCATATTCAACATTGCCTGAGTCCAGTGCTGATCTTACTATCAATGCAATGCCAGAAGAATTGCCTCTCGCTTTACTTGCTGCAACATTAAGCCAAGATAAAACACAAAAATTTAATTTGTTGCAAGGCGAGTTCAAAATAAAAGAACAGCGCTCACCAGCCATTACCAGTTGGCTCTGGGCCGCTAGTTTTGCAGCCGTCGCATTATTATTAAATGTGGGAATTAAAGGAGCTGAGTTATTTCAACTGAACAGTAAACAAGTTCAACTTGAACAGCAAATAGTGACGACTTATAAAAAAGCCTTTCCAAATACGAAGCGGGTTCGATTATCGACCTTACGTTCACAGTTGAAGGGAAAATTAGCTGACGTTGGTGGCGGAAGTATTGACAGTGGATTTTTGGCTATGCTATCGCAGATACAGCCAGCCTTAGCAGCCGTTCCTGAAATTAGGCCACAAACACTAAAGTTTGATGGCAAACGCAACGAAATACGTATGCAGGCACTCGCGAGCGATTATCAATATTTTGACAAACTGAAAATCGCATTAGAAAAATATGAACTTGTTGTTTCACAAGGTGCGCAAAATAAGCAAGGTGAACAGATATCTGGATCATTTACCATTAATAATCAAAATAGTGCTACAACAAAAAAAAGTAGGGGGCGTTCATGAAAATATGGTGGCAACAATTAAAAGTATCAGAACAACGCCTTGTTGCAATAATGGCTTTTGTCGTTATTGTTTTTCTATTTATTGTAGGTATTTGGCAGCCTTTGAATAAGGATATAACGAATACTCAACAAAAAATAGCTCGTCAACAGACATTATTGACTGTGGTGCAAGAAGGTACAGAGCGTTATAAACAAGCAAAACGAAATGGCTCATCAGCGCAAAGTAAGGGCAGTTTATCGAGTATTGTTAACAAAAGCGCAGGACGACATAATATAACGATTTCACGCTTACTGCCAAAAGATAATGATATACAAGTATGGGTTGATGAAGTCCCTTTTAGCCATCTCTTAAGTTGGCTTGAGTTTTTAGCTAACAGAGAAGGTTTACTGGTTAAAAGTATCGATTTAAGTAAAGCTGATGAAAAAGGTGTCGTGAAAGTTCGTCGCTTACAATTAGGAAAGAGTTAATGAAAAAGTGGTTTGCGTACGGAGCAGTTTTTTTTAGTGTTTATTTAGTCTTTTTAAGTGCGACCTTGCCTGTCTCTTGGTTGGTTACATTCGTTAAATTACCTAATAATACACAGGTCAGTGAGCTTGCTGGAACGGTATGGGAAGGGAGCGCAGAATACATTGAATATAATGGTACAAGGATAAATAAGGTAAAGAGTGAGTTGAGTTTTGTATCGTTATTAATGTTTGATCCCACTGTAACGTTAACATTTGGCGGAGCTTTAATG
>MAAC01018995.1_pt1 | contig 10354 bp, 7 predicted proteins | sample 1115981 | NCBI WGS metagenome assembly MAAC01 (sample SAMN04961126, study PRJNA320927) | seawater metagenome | isolation source: sample BD02T64 sea water enriched with oil for 64 days | place: USA:Gulf of Mexico | collected 2013-07-27 | reverse complement strand
AATGGCAACCCATTACCTTCGAGTGATTATTGGTTTAGAATCGAGTATAAAGAAAACGGTTTACAAAAAGAATTTAAAGGGCACTTTACCCTAAAAAGATAGAAAAATTATTATGAATATTAAAAAAACCTATATTGTCTTATTATTATTGCTCTCACAGATGGCATTTTCACAAGACGGAATCCCTGTTTATTCAGATTATTTATCTGATAATTTATATTTGTTGCATCCATCCATGGCTGGTGCTGCGTCACATAATCAAGTACGATTAACAGCAAGAAGTCAATGGGGAGGCGTAGAAGATGCTCCTAAAATGCAAACCTTAAATTATAATACTAGGTTGGGGAAAAGTTCTGCAATTGGAGCTATATTTTTCAATGATAAAAATGGATATCATTCACAGACAGGGGGGTATTTAACCTATGCACATCATCTTATGTTTTCAAGAAGTGATGCTGATTTAAATCAATTGTCATTTGGTATTAGTTTTGGGCTAATACAATCAAGGTTAGATGAAACTAATTTTGATCCAGAAGATTTTGATCCAATCATTGCAGGTATAATTCAAAGTTCTTCCTATTTTAATATAGATGCAGGGGTATCCTATAATTTTTTAAATTTTTCAAGTCATTTTACTGTAAAAAATATAATTTTCCAAAATAGAAAGATAAATGACGAAGGGTATGAATCTAATAACCAAAGAAAATACTTGATTTCTGCAGCTTATGCTATTGGTCAAAATGGTGCTGTATGGACCTATGAACCTTCTTTCTTGCTTCAATTTTCTGAAAGTACAGGAGAACAAGCTTTCGATATAAACTTTAAGGCTTATAGAAAAATGGATTTTGGAAGATTATGGGGAGCTTTATCCTATCGTAGAAGTCTAGATGGAGCAGAGTATGTAGGTGGAACTCAAAAATTACAATATATCACTCCAATAGTTGGAATCAATTTTAATAAATTTATGTTTGCTTATACCTATTCTATACAGACTGGTGATGTGAAATTTGATGGTGGGTATCACCAAATAACACTTGGGTTTAATTTCTTAGGTGGACGTGATGCACCATATGAATGTAATTGTCCTGCAATAAATTAAATTAAAAGGCCCTTTCTTAATTAAGAAAGGGCCTTTTAATTTAATATTTTATAGATATTAATTCCAAGTATAATTCTTTTTATTAGCTTGCTTTTTCAAAGATTGAATCATTGCACTTTTTAAGCCATTAGTGTTTTCCTTTTCAGCATTTGCTACAAAATCTCTCCGTTTTTTATTTAAGCCCATAATTTCTTTTTGAATCCGCTCTCGTTCATTACGTTGTACTTCTACATAAGCTTTTAATTCTTCATTAGATTTATTTTTTAAATGATCAGGTAGATCTTCTTTTTTAATATCATCGTAACTAAAATCCTCAATTTCTTCTTCTGCATCAACAAGATCCCAAGAACTATTTTTATATAAATGACTTCCTTTAGAAACTGTTCTGCTAACTGCATTTGCTTTACTATACCCTGCCGCATTTTTATCTTGCTCCTGTTGCATTGCCATTTTTCTTTTTCCTTTCTGGCCATAATTAATATAGGTCTTGTTTAGCTTTATGTTTAATTGCAATATAGTGTCATCGTATGGGGAAGCTATATGTACGGTTTGTTGGTTGTGGTTAATAGACATATAGTCACCATAAGTTATTTGAGCTCCTTCTTTCCAATTTGAAGAAACACCTTGACTATATTCCCCACAAAATATTGTGTTTACCACCACACCTTTCTCTTTTGCATTAATAGATGCATCTCTATAATTTATTTTTCCTTGAGTAAACGGTTCATTTCCTGCGATAAAAATTAATTTTAAATCATCGGCATTATTTCCCCAATCTAAATTTTCTAAAGAAGATTGAATTACTGTTCCGCAATATTCGCTACCCCCATTTGTAGTAAGGGAAAATAATTCTTTAGAAACATCGTCTAAGTCCTCTGTAAATGCTAATATTTTTCTAATAAATCCATCTGAAGAATTTAGATTATCATTTCCGTATTCGTATAAAGCTATTTGTAGATTAGGTCTTTGACTTTTACAAGTTGCATATGACAATTCATTTACAATTTCCCATAGCTGAGCTTTAGCCTGATCAATCAATCCGTCCATACTATTACTAGTATCTAATAATAATGCAACTCTTATATAATGTTCATTTGTGGGGTTTTTGTTTTCTATTGGTTCAATTAATGCAACATCTTTCTTTGATTCTGCTTTACATGAACCAATCGAAATTAAAGCGATTACCAGTACTATTGTTTTTAGAGTTTTCATAATGAGTTGTTTATTTTAAAGTAAAACTATCACCATCTTTTTATATTAAAAAAGACTAATGAGGCATTGCAGTGTTTCGGTTAGGAAACGTGTGTTTTGTATTAGGGAAGTATACTTTTAATAGTAAATAACGTATTAAAATTTAATTTTCTTAAAAATTTGATTTTATTAAACGACCTAAAGTATGTAAGTTTACTTTTTATTTATAACGATGAAATTTGTTTTTAAAATAGTAATTGCTTTTTTGTTAATATTCTCCGGAACATTGATGTCTCAAGAAAATGGGAATGCTATTAATGTGGATAGCTTTGTTTTAAAGGGAGTTGTAAGAAATTCAGAAACAGATGTTCCTGTTTCTAAAGTGAATATCGAAATTAAAAATGGAGATTATACCACTTCTAATAATGCTGGAGAATTTACTATTACTGCTAATATAGGGGATGAAATTATTATTAAAAGCGATAATTTTAAAACAATTTACTATACGATTAAGGATAAAAGAAGAATTACAGTTATAGTAGAAAGTGTAGATGAAATTCTACCTGTAATTAAAAGTAGAAAAATCTCTAAAAGGCAACAAGGGTTATTTGAAGTTTATATCGATTCAGCAAATTATTTTTTAAAAAAAGACGCAAAAAAAAGTATAGAATATGTTACCAAAGCATTCGAATCTGTTAGTTATAATAAAGCTTCAAAACGGCAAAACACTATTGCTTTTGAAACATTAGGGGATATTAATTTGTATTGGAAACAACACGATTTAGCTATAGATAATTATAAAAGAAGTATTGCGACCTTATCTGCAAAAGAAGCAGAAACAACAATTAAATTAAGGATTAAACTTGCATTAGCATATAAGCTAAATAATAATTATCAAGAGAGTTTAACAACCTATAAAAGTTTATTAAACAATAGGCTAAGCAATTATCAAAAGGTTGAAGTCTATGAAGGTTTAGGGGATACTTATAATGAGATTAAAGAATTTGAAAATAGTGTGCTTAATTATCAAAAAGGGCTTGATATTGCAACGAATCACAAAATACTTCCTAAAATAACAAATTTAAATTCTAAAATTGCTGAAGTATATGCACAAAGTGGTGCTCTTGAAGAAGCGAATACATATTTTGATAATTCTCTTATTCTAGCTGAAAAAGAAAATAAAAAGAGAGCAGTTTCAGAAAGAAATAAAGTGGCAGATTTTTACAATCAATCACAAGATTTTGAAAAGGAAATTCAACTTAGAGAAGAAACACTAGATGAATTAGAATCTATGGATGTTAATGAATCCATTGAGGAAGATATAAATAGTCCATTAACACCACAAAGGCAAAACTATAAAATTGCAAACGCTTTTGTTGCACAAGGAAAAAATAAAGAAGCAATCCCTTTTCTGAAAAAAAGTATTGAGGAGGCCGATAAAAAATCGGATTTAGTAGTAGAAAAAGATGCAACTCGAAAACTTTCTGAAATATATAAAGATTTAGGAGAATTTGATAAAGCAGCAGAAAGCTATCAAAACTATGTGGAATTAGTAGATGAATTATATATAATTAAAGAACAGGAGATATCACAGGCAGCAAGATTTAGAAGAGAAATAGCTTTTAAACAAAATAGAATAACTAGCCTCGAAAGTGACCGACTGCTTAATGAAAGCAGGTATAAACTTGCATTAGAGAATAAAGATTTAACACAAAAAAACATTCAAGTTCAACGCTGGATTATTGGGTCTTTAATTGTAATCGCTTTTTTACTATTTATAACTGCCTTTATTCAGTTTAAAAGTGTGAAGCAACAAAAATATGCGAATAATTTATTGGCATTAAAATCTTTGAGAACTCAAATGAATCCTCATTTTATTTTTAATGCATTAAACTCTGTAAATAGTTTTATTTCTAATCAAGATGAAAGAGCTGCGAATCGATATTTGAGTGAATTTTCTCAATTAATGAGATCGGTATTAGAAAATAGTGAAAAGGATTTTATTCCTTTAGAAAAAGAAATTGAACTCCTAGAGTTATATGTAAAATTAGAACACTTTAGGTTTAAAGATAAATTTGAATACTCTATAACGATAGATGAAAATCTAAATGTAAATGAATTTGTAATTCCACCAATGTTGCTTCAACCTTATGTTGAAAATGCAGTTTGGCACGGATTAAGATATAAAAAAGAAAAGGGTAAACTAGAAATTAATTTTCAGGAAATAGATTCAGAAACTGTTTTAATCACGATAACTGATAATGGTATTGGAAGAAAGAAATCTCAAGAACTAAAAACTGAAAATCAGAAAAAACAAAATTCTAAGGGGATGGGAAATATTCAAAAAAGGATTGCTATTTTAAATCAAATGTATAAGGATAAAGTAGACGTTCAAGTAAATAATATTTTTGAAAACGAAGAAGGAACACAAGTACAATTAATTTTAAAGAAAGATTAAATTTAGAGATAAAATTATGAATTTAAAGGCAATAATAGTAGAAGATGAAAAAACGAGTAGAGATATTTTAAAAAATTATCTTGCTAAATATTGCCCAAAAGTTAATTTATTAGGAGAAGCTGAAAATGTTGAAGAAGCTTTAGAATTAATTCGAAAGAACGATTTGGATCTAGTTTTTCTAGATGTAGAAATGCCTTATGGAAATGCTTTCGATTTGTTAGATAAAGTAGGAGACAGGCAGTTTGAAACCGTATTTGTCACTGCATATAACCAATATGCTTTGGATGCTCTAAATGCTCATGCTTCTTATTATTTATTAAAACCAATTGCAATAGATAATCTAATTGAAGCGGTTGACTATGTTTGTGAGATTAAAGAAAAAGAAAACAAGCTTGAGCAGGCCGTTTTAAAGCCTGTTAATTCAAGAGTAACAGGAAAGATAACAATTCCACAGCAACAAGGTTTTGAGGTCTTAGAAGTAAAGGATATACTCTATTGTCAAGCAGATGATAATTATACTCAAATCTTTTTAAGAGATAATAAAAAATTGGTAAGCAAAACATTAAAATATTTTGAAGAAATTCTTTCCGAAAACGGATTTGCAAGAGTTCATAAATCTTATTTGGTAAATGTGAATGCTGTTGTAGAATATAGAAAGGGAAAAGGAGGAAGTGTAGTTTTAGAGAATGGCAAACAAATTATGGTAAGTCCTTCTCGAAAAAAAGAACTACTTGCTTTTTTCAGCTAGCTAAAAGGATCTATATTTTACTGAAACCTTATCGGAATAATCTCTTAAGAAAAGTTGTATTGTTTTAATATCTGAATTGCTATAAAACTCAAGTTTTGGATTTTCTTTGCTAAGTGAGGCTAAATTATAGAGCTCAAGGATATTTTTTGTTTGCCTTGCAATAGCTTCTCCAGAATCAATAATGCTAACCTTCTCAGGGAGTAATTCTTTTAATAATGGAATAAGATATGGGTAATGACTACAGCCAAGTACAAGGTAATCTATATTTGCTTTTAACATTGGTTGAAGGTATCTTTTTAAAAGCAATATTGTTTCTTCATTGTTTATGTTTCCTTTTTCAATTAAAGGAACCAATCCCTCACCAATAACTTCAATTATAGAAATGTCGTTGGTAACTTCTCCAGAGGTAGTTATAAAAAGATTACTATTTAATGTGCCTTTTGTAGCTAGGATTCCAATATTTTTAGATTGGGTCTTTAAAGCAGCGGGCTTTATAGCAGGTTCTATACCAATTATTGGAACATTAAATTGTTTTCTTAATATTGAGATGGCATTAGTAGTAGCAGTATTACATGCAACTACTATTATTTTACAGCCCATTTCTAATAATAGCTCCGTGTTTTTTATACTTAATGAAATAATCTCATCTACAGATTTATAACCGTAGGGTGCGTTTTTACTATCTGCTAAGTAAATGGTATTCTCAAACGGAAGTAATGTATGAATTTCTTTCCAAATAGAAGTTCCACCAACTCCAGAATCAAAAATGCCTATGGGTTTATTATTAAACATAAGTATAAAAATAAAAAAAACTGCTCAACAAAAGAAGAGCAGTTTTTTTATATTGAAATAATGGAATTATTATATTCCTAATTCTTTTTTAACGTCAATTAAAAGGTCTTTTCCTTCTGCAAGTAATAAACCATTTTTATCCATTACATATTGAAATCCTTGTGCTCTTCCAACTTTTTCAATAGCAGTACGTGCCTTGTCTAAAATAGGAGCATATAAATCTTCTTGTTTTTTCTGAAGATCTTCTAAAGCACCTTGTCTATAAGCATTAATGTTTGCTTGCATACCTTGTACTTCTTCTGCACGTTTTGCATTTTCTTCAGCTGTTTTACTCTCAGCTTCAACTTCGTATTGTTTTATTTTTGTTTCAAACTCTTTTACTAAAGTTTTTATTTCAGTATCGTATGTTTTTTGAAGTTTTTCTAATTGACTTTGAGCAGCTTTCATTTCTGGCATAGCTTCAGCTAAAGCTTGTGTGTCGATATGGGCAACATTAGATTGTGCGTTTACAAAACTAGTAGCACCGATAAAAATTAGTATTGCTGCAAATAATGATTTTAATTTTTTCATTGTAATAGTATTAATTTTAAAGTGTTATTGTTTATTTAGGTTATTATTAATTACTTATTTGTTCCATTATCGTTATTGTCGTCACCATCATCCTCACCTTCATTTTCTTCATTTGTATTGCTATTGTTTTTATTCGCTCTTACTTCAGCAATAGAATCTTTCTTACGTTGTCTCTCATCTAATAACTTTTGTCTTCTAGCATCATATTCTGCTTTCTTCACAGCACGAACAGAATCACGAACTTTCTTACGTTCTTCCATCATCAATTCGCGATCGTCTTTTTTATCTTCAATAGCTTGTTCTCTTTCTGTTACTGCTTGATCTTCTTCTAAAGAAAGATTCTCTTTTTGTTCTACTTCTTTCTTCTCTTTTGCTTGAGTTCTTTTTGCAGTACGTGTAATACTACGAAGAACGATATCGCTAATGTCATGCCTTTCAGCAGAAAATAGCATTACAATATCTGCAGATTTATCAAAAATGAAATCGTATTTTTTATTTTCTGCAATTTCTTGAACAATATTGAAAACTTGATCTTGGATAGGTTGTACTAATTGTCTTCTTTGAATGTATAAATCACCATTAGGGCCAAATCGATCCTGTTGGTATTTTAACATTTCATCTTCTTTAATTTTAATATCTTCTTCTCTTTCTTCAATTAATTCAGCAGTAAGAAGTACTCTTTCTGAACTTAAATTAATTTTCATTTTCTCAACTTCATTGCTCATCTTGTCTATATCATTTTTCCATCGTTGCGCTTTCCCATCTAATTGTGTAGAAGCTTCTCTATATTCTGGAACATTTTCTAATATATATTCCATATCGATATATGCGATACGAACTCCCCTTTGTGCATTAGCTGAAAAGGCAAAACATAAAAGAGTTAGAGCAATAAATAATAACTTTTTTGTTCTCATAGCGATTTGTTGAGTTTTAAGAAAATAACGTGCCATAATTAAAATTGTTGTCCTATTATAAAATGCGTTTCCCATCCATTTGGCTGTATAGTTCCTGGGATTGGGTCAAATCCATAAGCAAAATCTATTCCTAATAATCCAAATGCAGGCATAAATATACGTAAACCTACACCAGCAGACCTATTTAATTGGAATGGATTATAGTTTTTAAATTTACCATAAGACTCTCCTGCTTCAACAAAAGTGAGTGCATAAATAGATGCTAATTGTTTTAATGTGATAGGGTATCTCAATTCTAAAGTAAACTTATTATATATAGGATCTCCATTTATACCAGATAAGGATTGGTTGGGATATCCTCTTAAAGCAATAACCTCACGACCATCTAGACTAAAAGAACCAAGTCCATCCCCTCCAAGATAAAATCGTTCGAAAGGAGGAATACCCCTATCTTGATTGTAAGCTCCTAAAAATCCAAATTCAGCATTAGTTTTTAATACTAATTTACCAATTAAAGTAGTATACCAAGTAGCTTTAAATTTTAATTTATAGTATTCTAACCATATAAAACGTTCTTGATCTATTTCAGAAATTCTTTCAGTTGCATCCACATAACCTGGGTCACTAGGAGCAACTCCACTCAATTCTTTTCTTTCATCGGCTAATTTTCCATAATCTGTACTACTAAATGCAGAATATGGTAAGGTTACCTTTGCAGTAGCGCTAAATTCTGATCCTGAAGTAGGAAAAATTGGATTAGTAGCAGTATTATTTCTACTTATACCAATGGTATATGCTAAATTGTTAGACTCTCCATCACCAAATGTAAATAGTCCAGTATTATAATTTTTTAGATTATAGTGTTGGTAACTAATCGCATTTGAAAGGGTAAAGAAATCATCTGGCCACTTTAATCTTTTTGCTATACCAACAGATCCTCCTGTAATATTGAATCGTCGATCTTTATCAACGTCATTAGCTCTAGGATCGTAATAATATTGAACCGTATGTGAAATAGAAGTACTTAACTGTACTGGTTTTTTTCCTCCCAACCAAGGTTCCGTAAGTGATAAACTATAAGTTTGATAGTAACGACTTCCCTGAGCTCTAATAGATAGTTTTTGACCATCACCCATTGGAAGGGGTTTATAAGCATCTTTATTAAAAATATTTCGTAGAGAAAAATTATTAAAGGATAAACCTAAAGTTCCAACAAATCCTCCTCCTCCGTAACCACCTTGTAGTTCAATTTGACTAGATCCTTTTTCAACCACAGAATACTCCATGTCTAAGGTTCCATTATTAGGGTCAACATTTAAGAAGTTAGGGGAAATTTGTTCAGGATCAAAATACCCTAATTGACCTAATTCTCTAATGGTTCTAACTACATTACGTTTGCTGTATTTTTGACCTGGTCTTGTTCTTATTTCTCTATAAATTACGTGGTCATTAGTTTTGTCATTACCAACTACAGAGATATGATCGAAATAAGCAATTTTACCTTCATGGATTCTTATTTCAAAATCTATTGTGTCATTTCTTACAGCAACTTCTACCGGGTTTATTCTTGAAAACAAATAGCCATTATTTTGGTATAAGTTGGTTAGGTCATTTGCTTCAGGGTCGGAAGCGTCTTCAATACGTTCTTGTAACAAAACTCCATTATAAGTATTCCCTTCATTTAACCCAAGTACTCTTCTTAATTGTGAGTTGGTATAGACACTGTTTCCTATAAATCGAATATCTCCAAAATAATATTTTTTACCTTCCTCAATATTTAATCTTAAAATAATATTCTTCTCATCTTTAACTATAAGAGTATCGCTTAAAATACGAGCATCTCGGTATCCGCTGGAGGTATATTTTTTAAGTAAAGCTTCTTTATCTTCTTCAAAGGTATTATCGGCAAATTTTGATCTTTTCCAAAAACGAACAAAAGATTTTTTCTTCGTTTCTTTCATCGTCGTTCTCAATTTCTTGTCTGAAAGCGCTTCATTTCCTATAAACTCAATATCTTTAATTTTAACCTTTTCTTTTTTGTCGATAGTTACCTTAAAGTGTTTGGAGAATTCTATACCTAAACTATCTTGATATGGTGTTGTAGTAATGTCTACTTGTGTGTTAAGGTACCCTTCATCTCTATATATTCTCTTTATATAGTTCTTTGTGGTAGTCACAAGATTTTTGGTGATTTTTACGCCACCTTTTAAATTATTGTCTTTAATAATTTCTTTTTGCTTCTTTTTCTTAACCCCTACTATGGTTACATCCTTTATTTTAGGAAGTTCAACTATATAAAGTTCTAAGTCAACGTTATCTCCTCTTATGTCTGTTACATAAAAAGCTATATCGCTAAAAAGGCTTTGTTCCCAAAGCTTTTTTGTTATTTCACTAAGTTTTTCCCCTGGAATATAAATCCTGTCCCCTGTTTTTAACCCTGTAAATGCGATTACAGTTTTCTCGTTAAAACTTTGTGCTCCAGTAACTATAATAGTATCTATAGTGTATTTTTTGTTTCCCTGAAGTTCTAATTGCTGTGCAGTAATAGTAAAAATAGAGAATATTGTAAAAATTAAAATACA
>MAAC01008108.1_pt1 | contig 10354 bp, 8 predicted proteins | sample 1115981 | NCBI WGS metagenome assembly MAAC01 (sample SAMN04961126, study PRJNA320927) | seawater metagenome | isolation source: sample BD02T64 sea water enriched with oil for 64 days | place: USA:Gulf of Mexico | collected 2013-07-27 | reverse complement strand
CAGTGACGGTAAGTGGTTCTGAGCTACCTTGTGTAATGACAGGTGCATCATTGACTGCGGTAATTGTGACATTAATCGTGATCGTATCCGTTTTACTGCCATCACTGACTTTGACAACAAAAGTATCGGTACCTGTGGCGTTACTATTTGGGTCATACGTAACCGTTTTTGAAGCACCTGTACCACTGACTGTTGCTACCCCTTTGGTTCCTTGAGTATTGATGGACCAGGTTAATGTACCGCTATCAACATCGCTCGCATTGAGAGTAAGAGTTTTATTGATATCTTCAGTGACGGCAAGTGGTTCTGTGCTACCTTGCGCTATCACCGGTGAATCATTGATAGCCGCTATTGTCACGTTGACTGTGATTGTATCGGTTTTACTACCGTCACTCACTTTAACAACAAAGCTATCCGTCCCAGATACATTTGAATTCGGGTCATAAGTAACTGTTTTTGATGTACCAGTGCCGCTGACTATTGCCGTACCCTTAGTGCCCTGAGAGCTGATAGACCAGGTTAAGGTACTGCTATCCACATCACTTGCATTTAAAGCTAGTGTTTTATTAATATCTTCAATTACCGCAAGAGGTTCTGAAGCACCTTGTGAGATTATTGGTGCGTCATTCACCGCAGCAATAGTAACGGTCACTGAAATAGTATCCGTTTTACTGCCATCACTCACTTTTACAATAAAGGTATCGCCACCAGTTGCATTACTATTTGGATCATAGGTGACGGTTTTTGATGCACCTGTACCACTGGCTGTTGCCACCCCCTTGCTTCCCTGAGAATGAATAGACCAGGTAAAACTACTGCTATCTACGTCAGTTACGCTGAGGGCTAAAGATTTATTGATATCTTCAGTAACCGCAAGTGGCTCTGAGCTGCCCTGCGCTATTACCGGAGCGTCATTAACGGCTGTGATTGTGACGTTAATGGTAACCAGAGCAGAGTTAGTGCCATCAGATACTTTAACAACGAAAGTATCTGAGCCCGTTGCGTTACTGTTTGGGTTGTATGTTAACGTTCGAGAACTGCCGGTGCCAACACCAGACGCAACGCCCTTTGTCCCTTGTGTCAATATTGACCAGGTTAAGGTACTACTATCTACGTCTGTTGCACTAAGGGTAATAGTTTTATTGATATCTTCCGTAACCGTAAGCGGTTCAGAATTTCCTTGAGTTATCACTGGTGCATCATTGACTGAGTTTATTGTTACAACAAAACTGTCTGTTTTCGTTAATGATCCATCAGAAACCGTGAGAGTAATGGTTGCTGTACCAGATTTATTCGCGGCGGGTGTCAACGTAACTGTACGAGCTGAACCACTGCCTCCAAAGACAATATTACCCGTTGGTATAAGGGTAGTGTTACTAGAGGATTTGGTTAACGTTAATGAACCGTTAGAGGTCTCGGCATCTGTTACGGTAAAATTAATGGTATTACTGGTATCTTCATTGAAAGATTGATCGCCAATATTCGTTATCGTGGGGGCATCGGCAACACAATTTACAGTGAAATACACATGCAGGGTATTAACCGATATACTGCCACCGCCAGTAGGTGAGCCAGGTTCGCCACCGCCTCCGCCACCACCGCCGCCACTCGAGGTAGTGACAGTTACCTTCGAATAATCACTACCACAGTAGTTATTATCTGGCGTATATCTGAAACGATTGGCAGAACGACTTATCGTCATTGATCCATGTGCTGGATTTGTCGCGGTTGAGTTATAGTCATCCCAACCGACACCGTAGTTAGATGGGTATACCGATACTGCGGTATCTTCATTGGTTGAAATATATGCGGTTTTTGTGACCGCGGTAGCATAACCACTTACTAGCAGGCTAAGAATTAAAAAAATAAGGCGAGACATCAATTATCGTCCATTAGTTATTATTATAAGTACCTATAACTAATGATTGAGCAATAAGCTCTGCTAATCCTTAGCTTGGCAAGTATCCGTTTCACAACACATTATAATAAAACAACCTCATTAACAAGATGTTACAAAAGTTTAATTATTCAAAAAAAGTCACCGTTAACCTTTGAGAGTGATTAATCCCTTATGTACCATACAACAAACACAAAATATAAATAAAGCAACACATTACAAAGAAAAAACAAATTATGGATGGGACACCATTTTTCCTAGTAGTTATTCTATTTAAGCAACTAACAAAGTAATATTTCTGTTTATTCCCTATAAAATTTACGTAAATAAACCTGATTTCAATCAATCGAGTACATCAAAATGCTTAAATTGCACTACTTACATCCGATTGGCGTTCAATGTCGTTGGGTTGATTAGAAATTTGCTGCAAGCAAATAGAATCTTGCACCAGCAATTAGCCTTAACAGTTTCAACTAAGCTATAGATAATCGCAATCGCGTTTCCGCCGGGAGGTATATTGGTAAAGAGGTTCAAATGAAAATACCAACCGAATATTACGATTATATCTTCCAAAAGTTACTTACTTGGGAGTGCACTTTCAGTTAAGACAGAATCAAGTCGCTAGAGAGCTTAATGACCGAGAAAGTCATTATAATACGAAACACCTGCTGAACGATAAAACCAGTGTACTGAACCCATCGGTTGAATTCACTGTAGGACTTGCCGTTCAGATCGATTTGGAAAAATACTCAGAATGCCGATTGTTCTAAGATTTGATTGTCACTATTTGGCACATCTATTATTTTATTAATGAATATAAAAATTGCTGAATATTTTATAAACATTATTTTTAACTAATTATCCTTAATCGATTTTCTCAAACAAATCTTTAACCTGACAATTAAATAAATCACACAATTTATCAATCGCATCTAAATCAACTTTTTGAGCGGTTTCTTTATAAAGAAGCGTAACCGTATTTCGATTTAACCCTGTTTCCCGAGCAACATCCATAACCTTCATTTTATGCTCGCCCATCAATCGAGCAAGATGACATTTGATCACTATCTTCCACCTTAAACCACTTAATGCCATCTAAAATGACAAAAAAACATTGCAAATGACATCTTGAGTGTTATTATGTCATCTCAAATGACATTTTATCAACTTGGATATCTTTTATTCATTTAGGTTAACATTATAAAAGGGGAAGTTCTATGGACTCACAAACATATTTAACAACTGAGGAATTATCTCAAGTTATCAAATACGACACTCGTACAATTCGCGAGCGCTTAAAAGACTCTGTATTGCTAGAGGGTATTCACTACATTCGTCCGTTTGGTGGCCGTAAAATCCTCTATATATGGGAAAAAATTCAAAAGGATATGGCTAAAGAATCTATTTCTTCATTATCAATCCCTATGGCAAATGGAGGTTTAGCACATGGCTAATATTCGAGTACGAAAAGAAACCGGCCGTTTATATTTAGATTTTTCTTTTCAAGGATTGCGTTGCCGGGAGCAAACTGCTTTAGATGATACGCCAGCAAATGTAAAAAAATTAGGAAAAGTATTAGATCGAATTAAGGCTGAAATTTTATTAGGTCAATTTGATTACGCAAAGCATTTTCCTAATAGCAAAATGCTCGAAAAATTTGTTCAACAAGAAAGTCTGAAACGGCAACAAGTGAATGGCACGCCTACATTTAAAGACTTTTCAATAGTGTGGTTTGCCGAGGTTTGTATTACTTGGCGAAAAAGCTATAGGACCACTATTGAGAGGATCATAAAAAAGCGTTTGCTCCCCCAATTTGGAGAAACAGATGTCGGCCAAATTAATAAAGCTGATCTCATGCTATTTCGCGCACAACTGACCAAAATAACGAGCAAAAATGGCAACAAGTTTTCAGCCGATCACATCAATAGACACATGAAAGTATTAAGAATGATTCTCAATGAAGCAGCCGATCGCTACGATTTTACAACACCATATAGAAATATAAAACCGCTTAGAAAAGAAAGAAAAGATATTGAGCCATTCTCACTGGATGAAGTAAATAAGATCATTTCAACCGTACGCGATGATTTTAAGTATTACTACATCGTTCGATTTTTTACCGGGATGCGAACTGGCGAGATCCACGGTTTAAAATGGCGCTATATAGATTTTAAACGACGCCTGATATTGGTTAGGGAATGTTGGTTGAAAGGCGAAATGTCATATACAAAAACCGATGGTAGCCAACGTGAAATTCAAATGTCTCAACCAGTTTTTGATGCTTTAAAATTGCAATATGAATTAACTGCAAATCACGAATATGTATTTGTCACAAATATCGGAACACCTTTTGGGGATAATGTGACAAAACGAGTCTGGCATCCACTGTTAAGGTTATTAGGTTTTCGCGCCAGAAGCCCGTATCAAACGAGACATACAACGGCAACACTATGGCTTGCAAGTGGTGAAAATCCGGAATGGATCGCAAAACAAATGGGGCATACTAATTCTGAAATGTTATTTCGAGTTTACTCAAGATATGTTCCCAACCTAACCAGGCAAGATGGAAGTGCCTTTGAACGTTTAATTGTCAAAGAAGGTATAAAATAATGGATAGTTTAAATGAGCACTTCAAAATCAAAGAGTATAAAGAACACCTCTCTAACCTTAATAAACAGTGCATAGAAATAAAATATAAAGAAGGGCTGTTAAGGTCAAAATTGATTCGTGAAGCCTGCCTTTTAGCGTCCTCATTATGTGTTTTATTACAAATTAATAAAGATGCATATACCATTGCCTATTTGCTTGGTGAAGGATCGGTTAATAACCACCAAGCTATTCAAAGCTGGGTTTTAAGAAAGTTCGTAGAAGTTGGCTTTCCTTATGAGCCCTATCGCTTTTCAGATTTAGAAACCAAATTGGAAATTAAATTGAATAAATTGATGCTGGTTTGAGTATTTCATGCAAGACATAGCGAGGTTCAGGATAAACCCATTAATTTCACACACCAACATTATGAGTTTATCCGGTTCAAGGTTAAGCATACCCATCAAGGCTTATCTGCTTTATATAACCTAATACTGCTTGTTCATTGCCAGCATCAACAACTTGTTTCGCGGTTTTACCCCCAAATTGAGGTATTGGTTGGTTACAATACCACTTAATAGCCTCATCTTCTGAGCCCGCCCACTCAAGTATTTTAGAAATAATAGTTTCATTAATTTTAGGAGCCATTTAATTTCCCACCCGCTTAAAAGTTTTATTACTAAATATACAATACGTCACCCAAAAATTAATGCAAAAAATGACTTCCTCAATTACCTGTAAAAAAACATAATTGAAATAAAAAACAACAAAATCAGCAACGTAATATACTAACCTGGTAATACAATATTACAGATTAAGGTCGAGCCACTGACTAACATATAGCTGAAAGAAGCTGCGGGTTTATTAGCATTGACTACTAAAATCAACAATTTCACTCATCGCTTATCAAAACTAGCAGTAAGCGATAGATCAGTTCGTTTTTTTTCACAAATACTCACATTTATCTAGGAAAGTTTCTTTATTGAGTTTAAATATATCAATATATATAAATAATGTTGTAGGACTAATAATGCACAAAAGAAAATCAAAAACTCTCGATTTGGCAAAAAATAAATTTGTATTGCATAATGCCGCGAAACCAATTTTTGAAGTTTATAAAACATTTAACTTTCAAGTTGAGCCAAACAAAATACCTCAAGAAGTAATAAATCACGGACAATACGCCTCACCTTTATATGTTATTAAAAGCTCAGATGTTTACCATTATTTTGCAAATTGGGCATATCTAGCGCCCGCACAGATTAAAAAAATTAAAACATTAGAGGTTTTCTTATATGAAGGGCTAAGTGATAAACAGGTTCAATATATGGCGGTACAGTCTTTAGTTTCAAATCAACTCATAGGGCATGATAAAGATACTAACTTAATTGATCTACTTAACACTTTAGATTGCCTAAGTGCTAAAGAAAAACGTGCCATATTCGATTTAAAAGAGATATCGTCGTCTACGATAACTCTTAAACTAACAGATGAAACTATAGGTGCAGCCCGGTACCAAAAAAGCAAAAGGAATTAATTAATTGTTTAATTGTTTAATTGTTTAATTATTTAATTTTAAAAGTATTCACCTTTCTGTTCCTCTTTTTAAATTTGTGTTTATGATGGTTAACTATCTTTAAAAAATAAGGTAGTTAACTATGAAAAAACAAGAAAATATTAAATTTGCAAAACAATGCTTTTTACAGTCCGAAAAATTAAAAGAGATTTTAAATACTCAATCTAAACAACACCATGAGACCAAACGAGAAAAATGTCTGCCAACCTCTGTTTCTTATTTAACCGACGAGGAAGTAAGTGCACTTTTGTCAGAATGCTTTGAAAATATCGATAAAAGTATCGCCGCTGTGTTCTTATGTGTTTCGTTATTTACAGGCAAAAGCTTAAACTCTTTATTAAACCTAGACAGCGAATCTCTCGTTAAAAAGCATCCAGATTTCGGTGGATTAAGCGTTGTTTCATTCCCGCTACGGATCACCCAGTTCGATTTTGATGATGAAATTAGAGAGTGCATTATAGATGTTTCATCAGATGTGATCATGCCTTTGCCACAAGTTATCTCGACTAAGTTAAATGCAATAGATTTTGATTGTATTTGTGAAAATGAATTAAATGAAAGCGCACAAAAACTCATAACTAAAGTCAATGAGGAAAAAGGCACCAACATTACAAAAGGAAAAATTGCTAAATACTTTTATTTTTACCTGAAAAATCAAAGTGTGAGCGATCTTTTTATCGAAATATTCAAAGATCCAAAAGTGTATGACTATGCGGGGGTTTTCTATTGCACTTTTCAACTCCAAGATTTAATTAATACTCACCAAGACTACATCACTTATTTGTACGATCTTGCTGAAATTGAATATACTGCGGTAAGAATAAAGACCAATAAATTGCTAGGTAGTAAATTGTGCTTAACCGATGCCTCCGTGATACAGCTATTCAAAAGAATAGATAAAGCGATACATTGTTTTAAAAAAAATAAGCTCGTCAACGCAGACCAAATTCATAATTTACTGGTTGTTCACACAATTTTGCTTTTAAATTTATCCACCGGACATCGAGCAGTGAATGATCCCTACAGTAGCCTATCAACAATGTCCTATGAATTAGGTGATATTTTCATTGAAGATAAAAAACTTAAAGACAGAGAGACTGCTAGAATCGTACCCTTGCCACAACTCGCAATTAATCAATTAAAAGCTTATCACAACCATTTAAAAGTATTGGCATGCTTAATAAACATCAAAATCGAAGACGTACTAGATAGCAAAGCTCCTCTTTTCTTTTTTATTAATGGCGCTAAAAAGCAAAATATTCGCCCTAAGGTTCTTAGAAAACATATCGCGCCTTTTATCAATGTGCAAGATAACTGGCACCGGCATTATATCAGTACATTTCTCCATAAAAATAGCGTTAACTGTTCAATCATAGACGCCTGGATGGGACATCACGGAAAGCACGAAATTAACCTTAATAAGTTCAGCGGCATATCAGTTTTTGACTTGAAATACGTTGCTATTCTTATCAACGACTTATTACAAAATGAATTGAACATAATTGTGCAAAAGGGAATTACAAATGATTAAAAACTTGTTTGGTTCAGAAAAACGAAAAGATATTATCGTATCGCAAGATACTCGTTTAATTGAGGAAATTGATAAAAGTTTAAACCAGTTGTTCAGCAATGAACATTTATTAAAGGCTTATTCGGATGAAGAGTTTCAAGCCGTGCTTGAAACTACTTTACTTAAACTACTTGAAAATAAGAAGACGAACGATAGTGATTTAATTTTGGATCATGTGGCGTTAAAGGTAAAAGAAATTAATGATAGATATGCACTTAACTTACCTATTCTTATAACCCCACCTAGTCAATATGAATCGACGTTCAAAATCAAGGATTGGTATATCAAACGCAGTCAGTTGAATACAATATTTAATCTATATATTGATAAATTAAATTCGCAACCATTACCCAAACTATCAAGAGAAGACTTGGTTGGCCATATACTCATTTCCGCTGCCATCTATGGTGGGCTTTGCATCCCCGAAGTATTAACCTCCTTAGCGAATAATCTTTGGAACAGGGAATATGAACTTAAAACTGATGGGGAGCGGTTTTGGTTTGATTTAATTCTTGAAAAATCAAAGCTAAATTTTAATTTCGTTAAAAGAGATAAAGAATTAACCTTAAGACGTTGGTATTTAGATCCGGTAACAAAGCTCTGGATTTATAATCTTATCAATTTTGAGAAAAGTAGTTACCCAGCAACTAAACAAAATTTTACTGATAATAGATGCTCACGCCTTATAGTAAATTTATTATGTAGTTACACATCTCACAGCCTGAATATAGGCTCTCTTTCGCTATTTTGTAGATCAGCCATAGGGATAACTGAAAATTTACCGAGCGTAGACTTAAATCAGGTAATGGTGAATTATGCTACAGGTACTTCAAAATCTTCCTCTTTACCCGCTCAATTTTTAGATTCCAGTTACATATCGAATTTAATTGAGGCATCAAAACCATCAAAATCTAATCGCACCTCACGATTTCCTCTGAATAAGCACCAGGAAACAAAGCTCATCTCAAGTATCATCTCTGTTGAAACGATTAATGGCAAAGCAGTCACCAGTAAACAACTCAGCAAAAAACTAAGAGCATTAATGGAGCAACACAATTTATCTGAATCGACTTTTATTCTGCTAGATTTTTTAGATTCACTTTTAACTCTGACACGAAGAGCCTCTTCCATCAGAAGGTATTTTTCGAGCATTGGGGCAGGCTGGATTGAATATACGCACGATAAAGATTTAACGGCTTTAGATCCGAATGAATTTGAAACAATTTATCCAAATATTATTGCCAGCAAAGATAAAAATAAAGCTCAACAATATGCAAAAAACTTAGTTGTTCGCGTACATCAATATGGGATTATGGAATTTGATTTCCCAGAATTAATCAAAGGTTCAACATTTAGACATACTAATACAGGGTTTGATAACAATGAGTTCATTAGGGCCTCGTTTATTAGCGAGAGTTTATTCTCAAAATTAGCATCTGAAATATTCTCACCTTTTAATTCAATCGAAAATAGAAATGATGTATTCGCCTTTGCCCTTCTCACATACAGGTTTGGTATTCGAGGTTGTGAATTAATTAAACTCATGGTCAAAGAAATCGAGCCAAGTGCCAGCTTATGGGTGACGATGAAAAATAATCCCTTTGGATTCAACAAATCTGATAGTGGTTTACGAAAGCTGCCGGTGGCGTTAATACTTACTAGAGAAGAAGAAACATTTCTTACAGAGCTCTACAATAATAAAAAGTTAAAGTGCAATAACTCAGATAAAGCCCTGCTTTTCTCAAGTGCAATAAATGAGAATATCCCTCTTAATTACAGATTAATATCACGTACAATTAAAACTCTATTACAAAACATTACTGATCTGCCTGTTTCGTACAATAGCTTAAGACACACCGCATTGTCTCGTTTGCAGTTAATATTTGATGGCTCCCCTTCCCTTATCGCCCAATATACCCCCTATTCTTCAGGCCAAATAAAGAACTTAAAGCAAGTTATGGGGGATTGGAAGAAAGATAATTATTGGATTGTATCTGGCTCTGCAGGTCACTTAACCCCAGAAGTGACACTAAAGCATTATTTACATTTTAGTGACTTATTATTAGCGACTAAGCTTGAAGAAATGGAGGTTTGTTTTTCTAAACAAGGGTTGATAAATATTTCAAATTTAACAACTAATAAAATAACTCGTTCTACTAAACATATTTGTAAAAAGGAACAAGAATATCCTGTTCATGCTCTAGATTCATTCATCTCTGAAAAATTACGATATTATTGTAGAAGGACAAATCATTATACAGCACTTTTTTCCACTACGGTTAAACCATATAATTTGAAGTTTCAGGATAAAATCACACTAGAAAAATGCTATAAAATCCTGACAAAACTAGATAATGGAATAGCAATTCAACAAGCCAGTTCGATTTCAAGTATCAGCGAGGACTCAATTAAAAAATGGTTAGATAATGCTTCGAGTTTAGCTCAATTAAAGACATCAAAAAATAAAAGTAGATTATTTCCGGCCAGTGAAAATAATCCAATCAATGAAAACCGTATTTCTCCGATAATGCCAACATCAATAGCAGAGCAACATGACGCAACAAATATAATTTCAGAATTTAGAGGACAATTTGAATCGAATAAAGGTAAGCGGTCTTTTAGACCCCACATACCCGTTTTAGCTTAATTATTAGATAATTATTTCGTCATTTTAAATACGAGGTAATTATGGATTTGAATCAGAAAAAACAGCACTGGCAAGCAA
>MAAC01018621.1_pt1 | contig 10355 bp, 8 predicted proteins | sample 1115981 | NCBI WGS metagenome assembly MAAC01 (sample SAMN04961126, study PRJNA320927) | seawater metagenome | isolation source: sample BD02T64 sea water enriched with oil for 64 days | place: USA:Gulf of Mexico | collected 2013-07-27 | reverse complement strand
TTTTGTCATACAAAAAAAGAATATTAGAAAAAGTGCTGTAATTAAGCTCTCCAATTAGCTTTCTAAGCAATCACTAACTATTTAGTTTTTCTTGTGGAATGAAAGCGAGCAATCAGTTGATATATATGTAATTTTTACTGGCGTGGTTCTTTTTGGTCAGTGGTAGGGATTCATCACTTGGAATTGCGGTCGCTTTTGCGACAAGAGCATGGTAAGTGTTTGAACCACGATCTCTTGAGAACCACCTTCCAAAAAGTGTCTTTTTTTTGATTCTTTTTTTGGTCATACAAAAAAAGAATATCAGAAAAAGTGCTGTAATTAAGCTCTCCAATTAGATTTCTAGGCAATCACTAACTATTTAGTTTTTGTTGGGGTATGAAAACGAGGAATCAATTGATATACAGTGAACTAAACGCCAATTTTTTATTAAGCTTGTTCTTTTTGGTCAGTGGTAGGGGTTCATCACTTGGAATTGCGGTCGCTTTTGCGACCAGAGCATGGTAAGTGTTTGAACCACGTTCTCTAGAGAACCACCTTCCAAAAAGTGTCTTTTTTTTGATTCTTTTTTTTGTCATACAAAAAAAGAATATTAGAAAAAGTGCTGTAATTAAGCTCTCCAATTAGCTTTCTAAGCAATCACTAACTATTTAGTTTTTCTTGTGGAATGAAAGCGAGGAATCAATTGATATGCAATGAATTAAACGCCAATTTTTCATTGGAGTTGTTCTTTTTGTTCAGTGGTAGGGGTTCATCCCTTGGAATTGCGGTCGCTTTTGCGACCAGAGCATGGTAAGTGTTTGAACCACGATCTCTTGAGAACCACCTTCCAAAAAGTGTCTTTTTTTTGATTCTTTTTTTGGTCATACAAAAAAAGAATATCAGAAAAAGTGCTGCAATTAAGCTCTCCTATTAGCTTTCTAAGAAATCACTAACTATTTAGTTTTTCTTGTGGAATGAAATCGAGCAATCAATTGATATACAATCAATCAATCAATCGCCAATTTTTTATTGGCGTTGTTCTTTTTGGTCAGTGGTAGTGGTTCATCACTTGGAATTGCGGTCGCTTTTGCGACCAGAGCATGGTAAGTGTTTGAACCACGATCTCTTGAGAACCACCTTCCAAAAAGTATCTTTTTTTTGATTCTTTTTTTGGTCATACAAAAAAAGAATATCAGAAAATGTGCTGTAATGAAGCTATCCAACCAATAGGAAACAAGTGTAAGTATAACCACAATAATATTAATGTATTGATATACAATGAATTAATTATCGTCAACTAAAACTAATGGGATTTAATAGCCGTTATCATTGATTAAAGGTCTAATTATTGCACAGCAGAAAACTAAAAAATATGAAAAAAGCAATTTACCTCTCTTTCGGCATGATCCTGTTCACGACATTCACGTCATTGGCTCAATTTGATAAACTCAAAAAAGACCTCGGTAAAAAGATCGAATCCACCGCACCTTCTGTAGGGTTAAGTGAAGAAGAGGTAGGTTCTGGACTGAAAGAAGCGCTCATATTAGGAGTAGAAAAAGGAGTGAATCAACTGTCGCAACCAGATGGCTTTTTCAAAGACCTTTCTATAAAAATTCCCTTGCCGGAAGAAGCAAACGTGGTGGAATCTAAATTACGTGGCCTGGGGCAAGATAAATTAGTGGACGAGACTATTGAGTCTATTAATAGAGCTGCGGAAGATGCCACTACTGCTGCGAAAGAGATTTTTGTAACAGCCATTAAAGGAATGAGCATCGATGATGCGATGAGTATTCTTCGAGGAGAGAAAAATGCAGCCACCCAATTTCTGGATAATGCCACAAGAGCTAGTTTGATCCGTGAATTTAAACCTATCGTTGAAGAGTCATTGGATAAAGTAGGAGCTACAAAAAACTGGAATACCCTTTTCACGAACTACAACAAAATACCCTTCGTAAAAAAAGTAAATCCAGACCTGGTAGAATATGCTACCACTAAAGCCATTGATGGATTGTTTATTCAAATTGCAAAAGAAGAATTAAAAATTCGTCAAGACCCTGCTGCACGAGTAACAGACCTCTTGAAAAAAGTATTTGAGTAGGTAAATAGCTAACAGCGAAGACTAAGACTAAGACAAAAACAAAGACAAAGGCTGAGGCCAAAGCATATGCAAACGGCCGAAAGCCAAAGTCCTTCATCTATCATCCATCATCTATAGTCTATAGTCCATCATCTTTCATCCATAGTCCAAAGCCAACAGCCGACAACTAGGTTTAAGGTAGAGAGCTAATGGCTGCTAACCCCCAATCACCTTACCCTACCAAAGCACAGATTAACCTATTTTAGTTTTTCAATCCGCTTTACAGGTTAGTAAACCGTTATAGCAACCGTATATCAATCAGAAACATGAATTTAGCTAACTACAAACCATAAATACCGATTATTGGTTTACTATTTGCAAAACCAGAATACCTTAGAAAACCACCTATGAAATGCAATCTCGTTCTTTTTTCCATTTTTGTTCTAATCGGGTTTAGAGCACAAAGCCAAGAAAATTATTCCGTAGTTGCAGAAAATGGATTGATTGTAAGAGCGCAACCTAGTTTTGATTCTCCTCGTTTAGGAAAGTTTTTATGTGGTGAACCTTTGAAACTACTTAAAAAAACGGATATCCAGATTGAAATCCCTGTAGATAGCCAATCCATTAAGGGCTATTGGTATTATGTGATATCTAAATCAAGAGTAAGCCCAGAACTGAAAGGATATGTTTTTAGTGCTTTTTTATTGAAATTCAATGCCCCAGAAAGGACGGGCATGACGTGTGAGGAAAATGAAATAGTATGTAGTATTCAAATAGCTACGAAACAAACTCAAATTGAAATATTCAATTATCAAATTGAGGCTCAAGACAAAAAGCATGATACGCTTATGTTACATGAGGCCGTGTTTTATGAACTAGGAGATAAACTATTAAAAGTCAAACCCAAAAACGACATTAAAAAAATAGAGGTGTTTTATACGCTATTAGAAACTTTAAACGAGTGGGGCAATGAAAGAAACGAAGCAGGGGTAATTCCTAAATGGAAAGGTTACCAACCTTACCAAAAACTGGAGGTGGTCAACCAATGGTTTTACAGAATACCGCTAATAAATGATGAAAATAGAAGAGAGGCTACTGCTAAGAGAATGAAATTAAAACGTTCTCCCCATTGGGATCACATAGGCGAAGGATGGTGGGTTCCTATGTATCTATACGAGGGTTTAATTGTTCCTTACGAAATCAGTTCGGCCATTCTAAAAATTGTGATTACCGATCAAAACAATGAAACTAAAACGGAGTTTATAGAAATCGGATTTTCCTATGGATGTTAAGGGAAAGAATGAAATGACGGAGATTCCCCGCAAATAATAATAATTGGCTAACGATTTCATTCGGGGGTGTTTCCAAATCCTCAAAAAGCACAAACAGCCATGTGTTTTACAAGAAAGAGATATTATCTGTAAAGAATTATGAAGCGACATGTTGATGGGGGCGTGAGGCAATACTACAATCCACACCCTACAAAAAAGCGATATAGAAATTAATCTATACCGCTTATTTTTTTACAGATTTATGGTCTATAATAAATAGAGAAAATTAAAGATGAGTTAAAGCCCTAGCATCCTCTGGTCGTAATGGTATATTGTAAATGCGGACTTCCTCCATGGTTACACTAACCGAACCTTCTGGATTTGTTGTGTTTCCTTGTAAATGCCGGGTGCCTATTAAAATAATAGGATCTATATAGGAGGGAAGCTTTGAAGCTGCGTTACCGGAGCATGCAGTACCTTTAATTTCTCCTTGTTTATTTTCAAATGAGTAGAGGAGGGATCCATCCATAAAAACAGTTATTTTAAAGGTTTGAGGGTTAACTTGGTGGTAGGTGATGGCAATTTGTACCTCTTTCCCGTTTTCGAATTTACCTTTGTCACTGTTTTTTGTTCTACACCAGTATCCACTTCCTGCTAAAAGTTTCCCTTTTTCTAGTTCTCCCATAACAATACCATCAAAATCAGAATTATCCGATTGATCTACACTGACTAATGCTCCCCCTCTAACATTGATATTATTGACTCTAGCTCTGGCGTAAATTGTTTTTTCGGTCAAAGTGATGTTGCCCGTGGCTTTCAGGTATTGACCCGTACGAAGCGTTAAACCAGTTGTGTCGGCTTCAGGAGCCCCTTTCATTCGTACTAGTTTACCAAAGTTTCCTTGTTTGTCGGTCATTGGATGACTGCCGGTGAAATCCCAGTGGGCTACCAATGCGCCTGCCGATTCTGAAACGGAAAACCAGGGGGATGCAATGGTAACATTGGCATTGACATAGGAACGATGAGAAACGCCAAATCCCTTATTGACATCTAAATAGGTTTTGCCACAAGTTCCTTTATAGATTTTCCATTGGGATCCCAGGTTTTCAATATTTGCCAGGCAATACTTAGTTTCATTGCTAGAAGTGGTTACCTTATTATAACACGGACAATCCTTGGTATACATTGTATTTGTGGTGGTACTGGTTTTTATCCATGCACCTGCAAATTTAGGGTGGTATTGTTTTGGGCCGAACTCTGTATCCGCATTGACATAAAATACGTTTTCGGGGTAGTATTTGTTTTGTGCAAATATGGAGATAGAGGCCCAACTTAAAATGGTAAATACCAATAGAATACTTTTTTTGTTTACGAGGTTCATAAAATTAATTTATATGTATATACCTACTCTTTTTCGGATTTTCAGCAATCTCCTGCTAAGAAAATGTTTATGGTTTTTTAGCACTGTAAAACTATTTGGAGCTTATAAATATGGACGGTGTGTTTCTACGTGAAATGAACACGTAGTTTTACGTAAAGTGGAAAATTGAAGTGTTTCATTGGGTTTTAGGGAGTGGAATGTGTTGGAAATCGGTATTTTATGTACGGATAGGTTGGTGGCTTAATAAATGACGATACCGTATTTCCCCTTTAAGTTTTCAGGTATAAATACGTTTGTCTAGCATTAATTATTTCATTGTTTTGGAAGAAATAATTATACTATGAAAAATCAAATTTTAACCATTTTAATTCTGTCAATTGTTCTAATAGGATGTTCAAACTCCTTTCAACCAAACTCAATAAACCCTGCAACAGATTGTGCCGAAGTAAAAGATCATAAAGTTTTTACAATAACGGCTAATGTATGGGTGAACTCTTGGGCTTTTTTACTAAAAGAAATTTATAATGAAGATCAGCTTGTAAATGATTCATCTGATTTTTTATTAAAACGCTCCTTTGACCCTTCGGAAGTTTTAGAATATTTAAATATATGCGAAGGTTGTGAAGGTTGTGAAGGTGGTGAAGACTGTTCAGAATGTGTGGATTGTAGAGATTGTACGAATTGTGGAGATGTACGTATTTATTTCGTGGATTTGCATGACTCCCCTAATTTGTGGTTAGTTAATGATTTGATGATGGTAAATGTGAAGGATTGTAAAGATCAATTAGGTGCCACCTTTCTGGTGGCGGATAGCTCTGGATCTTATTATATTTCTGAAGAGCAAGCAAAACATGCGGTTAGAAGAAAGGTTAATAATGATACGGTTGTAAATTACGCTTTTATAAAAAATGTTTATTCGTATACATTTGAAAAATGTACCATTAAAAAACAGGCACAAAATGCCTTGGAATCACATAAAAAATTGGATTTTGAATTTGCCATTCATGATACTGACCCTTCCAAGTCTACCACTCCAAATATTATGAATTCTAAGGGATTGTTGGCGATTGATTTACTGGTGACAACTCCTACTAATGGTCAGAAAGAATATACAGATTTTGCACGTCCTTGCCCGGAGTTATGTGGTACAGAAAGTCCGTTCTACTATTTAGCTATACAAAGTAATGAATGAAGCAATAAATGAAATATTAATCCATGTAACCAAATGGGCGCAACTAGCACCGTTAAGTCCTCTTATTGTTGGGATTATTAGGTACAAGAAGCTTTCATTTGCACAACAATTTTTTGTAGGATTCCTACTATTGATAGGTTTAAATCAGTTAGCTGCTGCTATTGTTTCGGATGTACTGTTAAAGTCAAATTTACCGCTTTATCATTTATATATTTTAATGGAAGGCATCTGTATTTTTTTGTTGTACACAAAAAGATTTCAAGGTTCACTAAAAACCAATAAAACAGTGATTTGGGCTATTGGGGGATTTGCATCCGTTGTGGTAGTAAATGGAATCTTTATTCAAGGAATTTTTGCATTACCCAATTGGTCCAGAAGTCTAGAAAGTATTCTCATAATTGGAGTTTCTTTATATTATTTCTACTTCATTTTTAAAGAAGGAAAGATCAAGTACTTGGATCGTAGTTTTTGGTTTTGGATGAGTTCCGGTTTATTGATATATTTTAGTTCCAATTTAATGTTGTTTGTTTTTACCAATATGCTTACTCATCGTAACGACCAACTCTTTTTGGGTGTTTGGTCTATTCATGCAGTATTAAATGTAGTGTTGTATGGATTTTATACCCTAGCCTTATTATGTCAGGATCAGGAATCTTAATGCTTTTTTTAGCGAGCTCTATTATATTCTTACTGATGGGTTTAGCATTGGTTCTATTTATTATGCAATACCAAAAAAAAACAATTTTACAATCGGAAGAATTGCAAAATTCTAAGGTGAATCATCAAAAGCAAATGCTCGATGCTACCATTGAAAGTCAAGAATCTGAGCGGAGCAGAATTGCGTCAAATCTTCATGATAGTTTAGGGGCTCAACTTAGTACCATTCGTTTGTTTATGTTGATGCAAGGCGAAGAAAAAAAAGAGTTAAAAGCGTTTGCAGATGAATCTGCCGAAATGTTATTAGAAAGTATCCAAGAAGTTCGTGAAATAGCTCAGGACTTGCTTCCTGGAGCATTAAAATATGGCGGATTAGTATCTGCATGTACGCAGTTTTTTAATTCCATTGAAAAATCAACGGCCATTCAATTAAATGCGGCATTCACTGGGGATATCATTAGGCTTTCTGAGAAAAGTGAACTGTCCGTCTTTCGGGTGATTCAGGAGTTGGTTAACAACACATTAAAGCATGCGGATGCTAATGTAATTGAGGTGGATCTAAACTTTCGGGATTCAATGCTAAGGGTAACCTATAAAGATAATGGAGTTGGCCTACCCAAGAATATTAATAATCACGGTTTGGGACTGTATAATATTGAGTCTAGAATTCAATCACTTAAGGGAGAATATTCTGTTCATAGTAATCCCGGAAAGGGAGTGGAGTTCAGCATTGAAATTCCCTTAACCAGGAACATATTTTCTAATTAAATTAAAATTTATGCGATTAGCGTTAGTAGATGATCATCAGCTTTTCAGGAAAGGAATGGCATCTTTATTGGATAAAATGGAAGGTGTTCAGTTAGTTTTTGAAGCATCTAATGGAAGGGAGTTTTTAGATCGATTGCATAATAGCAAAATTGATTTGGTGTTATTGGACATGAAAATGCCTGTTTTGGATGGCGTTAATACTTTGGCTGAACTTAAAAAGCGAAAATCAGAAGTGAAGGTTGTTTTTCTAACCATGGAAGCCGATGATGAAACCATACTTCACTGCTTAGAGGAAGGGGCAAATGGCTTTTTAACTAAGGATGCGCATCCTAAGGATGTAAAAGATGCCATTTTCTCTATTCGGGATTCTGGTTTCTATTCGAGCCCTAAAACAACCCAGGTAATGATGAAGGGACTCTCTAAATGGAAGAATGGAATAAGGAAACCTCAAATATCATTTACCGATCGTGAAATGACGGTTTTGAAATTAATTTGCTTGCAAAAAGCAACCATAGATATTGCCGATGAAATGTGTTTGAGTCCACGTACCATTGAGGGATATAGAAGAACCCTGTTAGAAAAAATGGGGGTAAACAATAGCGTTGGGTTGGTTTTATTTGCATCACAAAAAGGTTGGCTTGAGAAATGGGAGAACGGTCTAAATTAATTTAAAGCTGTTTTTTTTCCACGAAAGGTGTTACAAACATTCCAGGCCATTCATCCATAGTCTTTCATCCAAAGCCAACAACTAGGGCTACGGTAGGTAGCTAATGGCCAATAGCTGCTACCTCTCCAACCACCTTACCCTACCAAAGCACAGATTAACCTATTTTAGTTTTCCAATCCGCTTTACCGGTTAGAAAACTTTTATAACAACCGTATCATCAATCAGAAACATGAATTTAGCTAACTAATTTCACCAATCCAATCCAATCCAATTCATAGCCATTCCATTTTTCTCCTCCGGCCCCTTATTAAACTAAAGTGCAAATTGGCAAATGTAGAAAGCCCTTGCCTTCGCCAAGCCCCCCCCCAGCACCTTACCCTAAAAGCGTCTGTTGTGGTAGTATATCTTTTCAATTACAAAGCCATTTCAACTTCGGTTTTTTTGACTCTCAGTTCCTGTTATGAGTGTATTAATTGTGAAAAGTGAAGTTCATAAAACTACCCATTTACGCATTCGTTTTTGCTCCTTTTTAAGTAGGTGATTAATTTGTTTTTGTAAAAAAACAACGCTCTTTACTAACGGAAGGTGAAATAATTACGTGTTTATTATTACTTGAGGCATGAAGAAGCAATTGCCGGCAGACTAGCTTCATGTGTTTGACCACAAATTTTATTCATTCTTAAAACTTACGCTATGAAAAATTTTAGTATCCTATTTTTTTTGATGATTTGCATCCAAGGTAATTCTCAATCTCCCGATAATTTTAGAACCGTTAATCCTGTTAATTTTGAAAGTGTTAGAAGCCTAAATGAAATTAATGATGACAATCTGGCGGATGCCTATCCTTGGATTAGTTCAGATGGCTTACGTATTTATTATACAAAAGAGTATAGTGATGGGCAAGAGTTAGTTTTTACCGAACGAGAAAATTATGATTCTGATTTTAGTGCTCCTGTTATCGTTCCAACAGGAAATATAAGGCCTACTTCGTGTTGGTTGTCAGCAAATGAGCTAACGGCATATGTAACCGAAATTAATCACCTGTATTTTTTGAAACGTTCCAGTCGTAACTCAGACTTTGAACCGCCAGTAGAAATACATTTGGATGGCGCTCCTAGTTACACCTTCCTTACTAGGGCTTCTCTTGATTTATCTCAAAATGAGTTATTTATTAGCATCGATGCAGTGGGCATGAAACGTTTAAACATGGCCCAATTTAAACGGACTTCTGAAAGTTCTTTTTCATTTGAAAAATATATTTATCTACCATTTGATTTTATTCCAGTTTTGGGGCAATTATCAAAAGATGGACGTAGCCTGTGTATCTCTGTAGAGAATAATGATGAGCCTGCAAAATTTTATAAATTGTCTAGAACCAGTGCAACAGAAAATTTTGATTTAAAGTCATTTCAAGAATTGAAAGGCTTGAATAGCTTGGGTGGACTTATGAGTCAACCATCTACCTCAAATAATATGGAGTGGGTAGTTGGAGTCCGAAATTCAGGAGGGTACTGGGAAAACAATGATTTATTTATTGCTCATAAAGAATTTTCTATCGATTTTTATGAACACCAGCAGCCGTTAAATGGGATGGTGTATCCAAACCCTACTACCGGTAGAATTACAATAGTATGTGGCGCTTCTGATGTTAACGTGGAGATTTTCAGTGTTATGGGACTGCAAATAGATCGTTTTATTTCTTCCTCGGCACGGGTTAATTATCAAATAGAGGAGGAGGGAGTGTATATAATACGCATGTTCACGGAGCATGGGGTTCAAAGTCAAAAGCTTATAGTGAGTCATTAATAAATAATTTAAGTTCTCTTTGGGTTAGGAACTCAAAGAGAACTTTGTCATCTCAAAATTCAGGAGATGGTTCATTCGTGCAATTCCAACGGCTAAACGGATAAAGATGGAAGGGCAATCGGTTTGTTAAGTTTAACCGTAATGACTAATTAACGCTTGTCATAGAGCCATTCTCTTCTAATACATTATTAATAACACTAGAATTGGTCAAGTGGTATCATGGGTAGTTTGAGAAGCATCTTTACGTAGTTGAAATTAAATCCTATGTTTAGAACAAAAGTAGAAGGCCTTCAAGTTACCTAGGTCAATCCCATCAAAAAATAATTAATATGAAACCATTTCTTTTTTTGAGTTTCCTATTTCTGAACCAATGTGCAATGAGTCAAACAGATAGTTTACCTGTAAATCTACAAATAGGAGATACGCTAGGCATCGTTATTTCCAAGGAGAGCTGTCATATTAGTTACAAGCAATACGTACAGATTTATGCTTCAAATGATTCTCAGATGGTGATTAATTATTCTTCGTATCATTTTTCTTCTTACTTCTTTTCAAAT
>MAAC01008107.1_pt1 | contig 10355 bp, 7 predicted proteins | sample 1115981 | NCBI WGS metagenome assembly MAAC01 (sample SAMN04961126, study PRJNA320927) | seawater metagenome | isolation source: sample BD02T64 sea water enriched with oil for 64 days | place: USA:Gulf of Mexico | collected 2013-07-27 | reverse complement strand
ACTAATGTTATGGGGAGTAAAGTAACATTTTTAGAAGTTTAAATAATTGAAAAATAATAAATTAGATGTAATAGAGAGGTGTAACTCCCCATAACCATTTACGCACCATAAGTACGGTTCTTAGGAGGGCGACACCTGGTAACAGGTGTCGTCTATCCGACCCATTTCGAGATAGGAGTTGAAATTTATGTCTGCTGTATGAGCTGTGAATTCAATTAGTCAATACAATGATATACTCATACATCATGTAGAAGTTGCCGATTAAAAGAATTTATAGGCTAACATTTTCAGCCCGAAACAATTTAAATAAAAGATTAAAAATCACCAAGTTTAGTGTTAATGTAGCTCTTTATAGATAATTACTTTATAGGTAATTAATGACAATTCGTACAATTATTTTATCAAGCTTAACCTGCCTAGCACTGCTCCCTTTGATTAGTCATGCGCAAGTAGACTATATCAGCCTACATGAAATAGAATCGTCAGCTCGCCAGCCTTTGACAGTAAAACTTAATATTGTTCAAATACATAAAGAGAGCCAATTAAAATTCACCTTAGTAAATCAAAATGTCGAAACTGCATTAGATTATCAACCCCTTAATAATTTCATGCTGAGGCTTAAAAGTCCTCATTATATTATTGGTAAAGCATCAATCTTAATGTATGAACTCGAACAAAATGCTTGGCGACAAACTCATTCAGTAGATATTTCCAATTCACTCATTGCCACAAAAACAGACAAAAAAGCAATAGTAACAGCCGCAGAGATAGCAACACAATGTCAATTAATTCGCGAACCGAAAGAAACACTGTGGAGTGTCGCAAGCCGATACAAAAACAAGTGGGATGTTGATGTTTATAGCGCCATGGTAGTGATTTATAGAACTAATCTAAACAAATTTGCTAAACAGCATATTGGAAAGCTCAACAGTAATGTTGAACTGGTTTGTCCTAGCAAGAAAACAATTACCATGCTGGGAGATAAAGCAGAAATGAAAGCAGAGTTTAATAGATTAAACAAACGTTAATGGCTTACATAAAAACGACTTCATTATGGCAGCTAAAACGTCAGTCTTATTTTTAAATTAAAAACTAATGAGTAATTAATTTACATGCCTATGTAGATTACTCAGGCTCAAATCTAGGTCGGGATTTATTCCAACAATACCCTCAATTAGAGCTAATTTGTCGCACTAAAGTACGACCTACAAAGAAATAAAGACAGTTAACTCTTCTTCCTGAGCCAAGTGCTTAGTCATGTTAATTTAAGTGTTTCAGTAACTTTCCCCTAACTAAAAAAGCATACTGATTATCTGAATAAAGGGGCTTAATCCCCCTTATTTAAATGGCTATTTTATTTCTTTACCCATTGGCCCGAAGCGTTTTTAATCAAATGGCCTGATTGCGTTTTAGCTAAAGCTTTTTTACCAGCTAACGCGGTAACCTGCTGCATAGTGATTTTGTTTTTACGTGCTAAATTCATATAAATGCTTTTACGTTTTTTATTAACACTTGTCACTAAGCTTTTCGCTTCTGCGTTATCAACCACTACACCTAAGTAACCATTAGGCATTTCACCGACTAGCCCTTGCTGTTTGGCATCGCCAAGTGATATCGCCCAAGCAGAAAAGGCCATCACTGAAACTAAAAGAGCACACGTTAATTTTTTTATAACGTTATTGGTTAAGTTATTCATTTTATCTCCCTAAAATAAGTCGCTTTCATCACTAAAGATGTCATCGAGTTCTTTATCTACTTTTACCTTGATTTCATGATCAATTTTTAAATTTAAATTAATCGTAATCGGCTCTTTTGCGCTAACTTCTACCCTATGTGTACAGCCACTGATTATAAAGATGGCTAACACGGCAGTGAGTAACTTACTCATATTTACTCCTTATTTTTTTGTAAACCTTTAATAATACTTTCTTCAAAACGTTGTGTTATTGACATGGATTCAAGCAAACCTAATAAGTCATAGCTCAAATTCAAATTCAAGTTCACATCGTTATTAATATCGGGATTGCGACCTTTTATTACTGTTTCTAATAGCATGTAACCGTCATCTGCCATAGATACTGCAGAAGAAAGTTGATGATAATGCAAGTTTTGCAACGCTTCAAATGCCAGTTGTAACTGAGTATTATTTTCTTTTAACTCTGCTACGGTCGGATTATTCATTACCTGTATTAGGCCGTTGCTAATATTATACAGCTCACCATTTTCAATAATATATTTTTCACCGTCAAATGTAATAGGAAGTTCTCCTGATATATCGCCTGTAACGACAATACCTTGCTTTTTATCTAATGCTAGTACTTGCTCTAAGTCTATACTATTAAGCTGAACGTTAACTGAATGGCCATGCTCAAAAGGCCAAACTACTTTGGGAATAGAAAAACTGCCGCCTAAGACATCCGCTTTAAGATTATTTGCTGAAAACTTAAAGCTTTTGTTAAAAGTCCAGCTAGTATTAATTGAAAGCTTTGAAATGGGGGTAGGAGTTTCAATTAGTCCCACTGTTAAGTTTTCAGTCGCATTAGGTAAAGTAGCGATTTTACCTGCGAGCAAAGTAAAACTTTGTTGCCAATTTAATTCTTGTATCCAAATACCATTAACTTCACCACTGACTGACGTTAATGCAACAGAAATATTGAAAGGACTTTTTTCGATATGGTTCCAATCGGCCAACTGCCCAGAAACACTGTAATCCAATATGCCATCAATAAGTTCAATCTTAGTGGGTAATTGAACATTTAACAATAATAAATCAGTAAGTTGCAATTTATTGGCTGTAATTTTCACCTTAGGCGAAAGAGCAGGCCCAGCAATAATAATACTACCAAGGGTTACCCCGTCGGCCATGGCTGTGGCATTAATGTGAATGTCGTCAAAGTTGCCTTTAATTTCACTCAAAAGATCGAACGAATTTATTTGTAATATTTTTGGAATACTAACTTGTGATGCTTGGCTAAGGGCTTTTACGTTCACACTTAGGGCGTTATCAGCCATTAGCTGTAAGTTACCTGCTAATTTAGTAGTGAATGTCTGCAACTTCAACAAAATTTTATTTTTTGTTGTGGTAGTTACCGCTGCAGAACTCCCCTGCTGCTGAGTTAATACAATATTTTTTACCGTGATTGAAGAGTTATCACTTAAATTAAGCTCGGTTTGCTTTTCGTTTTTTTGTAGTGAGCCTTCTAGATGTAGACCAAGCGGCTCAGTGGTGAATTTAGCCATAACTGATAACTTAAGTTGGCTATCAATGATAAAGCTATCTATCGTTAATGCATTGACTGTTTGCGTAGCGGTTTTTTCGCTATCATCTGCATCATTTAATGCAAGGCTATCGCTGGCAAAATCTAGCGAAATATTATCAAGTTGCATGCGGTGAACACGTTTATCACCACTAGCACTAATATCAATACCACTTAAGGTTAACTGCTGATTTTTTAAAGTAAGTGTCGCATTGTCTTTGGGTTTTAAGGTTACTTTCGCTAATGAATTATCAGCGATTAATGAGAGTATGGCTGGGGATATATGATTCTGCTCTAACATGGTAATAAAGTGTGGCTGACTATACTCCAGCGATACAACATTTTTCCCGGTAAATGCTAACGCTATTTCTTGATTGTTTTTATTCAATCTTTCACTGTTAGCGCTATTGGCAGTTTTGTTAGCCGTTAAATGAAATTGACTTTCGAAATTAAGGGCAGCCATTAACTTAAAAGCACCACTTGTACCGATGCCTTTAGCAGAAGCTACTGTAAGATCTGTTAATTGATTTTGTATACTGAGCAAGTCAGCTTGGTATTCTATTAATGTGTCGATACGACCTGAGATTTCGCTAGTATTTAATGAGTTTTGTAGTTCGGCTGTTATAGGCAATTGATGCGCATTGACCAACGTTTTTAATAAATCTAATTGGCTCGATAATGTGATGGAAAAGCCTGTTTTATTATTGTTTAATTCAACCTTAATAAATTCTATTTTATCGATGTTTTTTAACGATAAATAGACGCTATTATTTACTGCAGAAAGGCTAGCCATATAAGGAATTTGTTGTTGGCTTACCCGTGAGTTTTTTGATGTTTCAGGCTTGTTTGTATCAGTAAAAGGTAAATAGGAAAGCTCTGCAACATTAATTTTTATGGGTAGCTGAAATTGTTCTATTTTCTTGGTATATGGCTGCAATGTTGCTGATAACAATTGACTAATATTTTGCTTGTTATTGCTATACTCATTACGCAGCTCATTCTCTTGAGGATTAAGGTTTATGCTAGAAAGTAAATGCTCTGTACCTATAATCTTTGCTAGCTTAACATCAACACTGGTTACCTTTAATTGCGGAAAATACTGCCATTGTACGGCCATATCAACTATTTCAATATCAGCCTTAGTGCTTCGCAAACATAATTTATCGACCATAATGGCCATATTGCTCGCAAAGCTGATATCCAGACAGTTAATTTTTATCTCGTATAAGCTAAGTTGCTCTTTTGCGAGATTCTTTATAACAGAGATACGAGCACTATAAATGATAAAAAAAATAGTGAATAAGGCCACAACTGTCATTGAAATGGTTTTGAAAAATCGCACTTAAACTTAGGCTCCTTGCTAAAAACACCCTGCAGGTGAAGCTAATTAATGATTAACTTTATGCTCTACTGCCCACATAGCAGCTTCCACGCGACTTTTTAAACCTAGTTTTTTAAATAAATTTTTATTGTGGACTTTAACTGTAGCTTCCGTAATTCCTAAGTTTCTAGCTATTTCCTTATTGCTTTTTCCGCCAGCAATCAGCTTAAGGTTTTCAATTTCACGCTGAGTTAAGCTACCAATAACATTCACCGTGTTTTGTGGCCTGAGGGATTTAGCCAAAATTTGTGTCAACGGCTCACTAATAACAAACTCACCAGTAATAGCATGATTAATTTTTTCAATTAACGCTTCGGGTTCACTGTCTTTTAGTAAATAACCATCAGCATTAAACTTCAACGCTTGTAAAATATCAGTTTCGTTATCAGAAACACTGAAAATAACTACTTTTGACGGTATATTCGCTCGCTTAAGGGCACTTAAAGTTTCAATACCACTTAACCCTTTCATATTAAGATCAAGCAAAATCAAATCAGGCATGTTTTCAACCGCAAAAGAAATGGCTTCGTCACCAGAACCAACTTCACCTACCACGTTAAGGTTATCTTCTAGGGAAATAAGTTGTGCAACCCCTTTGCGTAACATCGGGTGATCATCAACTAATAAAATACTGGCTTGCTTCATATTCTCTTTTCTTCTTTTTTCGTCACTCGAGACTAACAGCTCGAAACTATAGTTTAATGACTAAATTCAAAACTAACCAATGTTCCTGATTCAGCTCTAGCGCTCAAATGAACCTTGGTATTCAATGATATAGCCCGCTCAGTCATAATGTCTACACCAAAGTGACCATGCTTAGAAATGGATGTTGGTAAACCTATACCATTATCCCATATTTGCACTACCACCTTATTCTCTTTTAAAGAAATATCAACACCAGCTAACGTTGCTTTAGCATGCCTATGTATATTTGATAACGCTTCTCGCACTATTTGTAATAGATGAATTTCTTGATTAGCATTCAAGTAATTTGCCGGTAATTGATAAGTAAACTCAATAGGGTGTTGGCATTTTGCACTAAACTCAGTGACTGTGCCTAATAACGCATTTTTAATAGCAGGATCATCAAGCTTTAATCGAAACGTTGTTAATAATTCTCGTAACTGAAGGTAGGCATTATTAAGTCCTTCTTTTATGTCATTAATTGTTTCTTCCACTTGCTCTTGCGGTAATTGTTTTTGCATTTTTCTGGTTAACAAACTCATTTGTACTTTTAAATACGATAACGATTGCGCTAAAGAATCATGAAGCTCGCGGGCAATAACAGCTCTCTCTTCTACAATAACTAATCGTTTTTCGCTGCTTCTTTTTTGATCAAGTTCAATCGCTGTCGCAATAATATCAGCCATACCTTGTAATATTTGTTTTTGCCAATCATTAACCATAGTGTTTTTGGGAATTTCCCACAATAAGTAACCAAAGAGTAAGCTTTGTTTTTCTAAAGGAAACTTATGATAATTAAAACAAAGTTTATCAATAGTGGTATTTTTACTGTTGATAATATCGATCACTAAATTATTCTGTTTACTGTCATCAAGAGTAACGCTAATTTTACCTGTGCCTATCAATTGTTCTAATTCTTCGAAAATAAGATGATCAATTTGAAAAGTAGCACTTTCTTGTTCTGATAACGTATAGCCAGCCAAGTTTCGTGCTGCGCGATAGAGTAAATCTAATGATTGGTTACTGCGAGTAAGTGCTAAGGTTTTATCATCAACTCTGTGTTCGAAGTCTTGATAGGTCAATTTCAATTCAGCTGACATTTGATTAATAGCACTAGCCAAAACACCTAATTCATTATTTTCGTTATAAATAGCTTTAACCTCAAAGTTTCCCTTTCCTACTTGCTCAGAAACTTTAACTAATTGCTTTAATGGGACTATTAGCTTTCTATTTAGTTTAACTAATACTACGCTAGCAACGGCTAAAACCGAGAGTAATGATATTCCTTGAATGAGTCGCAACAAGCTCAATTTTTTTTCTGATTCAAGCTGCAATAAAGAGACTAAATAGTTCAATTTCACTACAAAACGATCGAGCTTCTCTGCTTGTTGGCTTAATTGCTCTCTATTTAAATGTTCTATTTTTAAACTGTGTTCATTAACCTGCTGCCATAATGATAAAATCTTTTGATACTGTAATTCAACCTCAGAAAAATCAGTTTTTTTGTGCTCACCATCAAGTACTTTCCCTAGTAATAAATGCGATAGTCGAATATTAAAGTCATGAATTTCGGCTTTTACCTGTGCTTTATTAGGGCTGATATCAGCATAATAAGCTCTAGAAATTCGTATCGCTTGCATGCGCAATGCACCTGCATCATTAATTTGTGCGGCATCACCATTAAGACTTTCTGTGACGAGTATGGAGGAGATCATACTCACTAACCCCAAGGTAATGATGACTGCCATTATTTGCCCTGCACGCGCAATTAATGAAGAGCTAGATTCACGGAAATTATTCATGATTATTGTACATAAGGGTAAATAATAGAAAGAAAGCATACAGAGTTTCTATCACAAAGTGCAAGCAGAATGATATACCCGCTCCACTTGAAGATACTCGTTTCAGGATATCTGAGCGGATCATGATCAAGGCGCATCTTTTTATTAATGGTTGTTCCATTAAAAACAGATGTAACGATGAGCATGTTTTGCTCAGTCATCCCCGTAGGGCTGGTTTATAAACGCTTTCTGCTGCGTTATTGATTTCGACAAGGGAACAACCATTATCTTCAATCAATGCCTTGCCTAAAGGCGTTTCTAATTCCAGCTGAATCATGCATCTTCAAGTGGAGCGGGTATAACTACCACCAAATAGTCATATCTCCTTTTTTAGCTACCAATACAAATATCAGAAAAATTAAAACACTTTATATACAAATACATAGAGAATAATAGAAATACCACTTTAGTGGTAGATGGTTTTTAAGCACTAAGGTAGTTGACGGTCAGCTTGATCCAGATCAATTAGCCAAAGTTTTCTGCTGCTATTTTAAGATCAGAAAATTGAAAACACGAACGCAACATTAATCATCATTTCAGTTTATTCAATTGATGCGACTGAAATAAAACTAAAAATTACTGATAAGTTGGAGTAACACAATGTCAGATATTCAAAAGTGGGATGTAGAAGATCCCAAGTTTTGGGAGAGTGAAGGTAAAAAGGTTGCTAATCGCAACCTTTGGATCTCAATCCCAAGCCTCTTATGTGGTTTCGCAGTGTGGCTATACTGGGGTATCATTACTATCCAAATGCTTAACTTAGGCTTCCCTTTTGCGAAATCTGAGTTATTTACCTTAATGGCAGTAGCCGGCCTAACTGGTGCAACACTGCGAATTCCCAGCTCCTTCTTTATTCGATTAGCCGGTGGTCGAAACACCATTGTATTCACTACCGCATTATTGATGATTCCAGCTATCGGCGCAGGTATTGCCTTGCAAGATAAAAACACTCCTCTTTGGGTTTTTCAAGTACTTGCTCTTTTATCTGGTTTTGGTGGTGGTAACTTCGCCTCTTCAATGTCAAATATCTCTTTCTTCTTCCCGAAAAAACAACAAGGTTTAGCGTTAGGCTTAAATGCTGGTTTAGGTAACTTTGGTGTTACTACTATGCAAATTTTAGTGCCATTGGCGATGACTTTTGGTTTATTCGGTGGTGAATCAATGGAGCTAGTAAACACTTCTGGTACGCTTATTGGTAAAATCCCAGCAGGTACAGATGCTTGGATTCATAATGCTGGTTACATCTGGTTATTATTCTTAATTCCGCTAGCCGCTGTTGGTTGGATGGGCATGAGTAACATTAAAGCGTCACATGTCACCCCTGATTTACCAAACCCTATCGGCTCTTTCTCTATGATCTCAGGCATGTTATTGGTTGGTTTTCTTACCGCTATTTTCGGCCTTTGGTTAATGCTTCCAGAAAAAGTAGGTGGCTCTGGCTTTGGTATCAGTAAATGGATTGTTCTACCTATCGTTATTGCTTTAACTGTTTTCTTACTTAAATTATTCCCAGGTAAAATTAAAGAAAATTTAGTACATCAATACAAAATATTTGATAACAAACACACTTGGGTAATGAGTGTAATTTACACTATGACTTTCGGTTCATTCATCGGTTTTGCTGCAGGTTTTGGTTTATCAATTAAAGTTATCTTCGGTTATCAACATATAATGGTTGATGGCGTAATGAATCACGACATTGTAAACGCCGCTGGTCCAAGCGCTTTAATGTACGCTTGGATGGGACCTTTCATTGGCGCTTTAATTCGCCCCGTTGGCGGTTGGATTGCAGATAAAATGGGTGGCGCTAAAGTGACTCAAATATGTGCCTTTGTGATGGTTGCTAGTGCTATTGGTGTTGCTCACTATATGAAGTTAGCTTATGCCTCAGCGACTCCTCAAGATTACTTTGTAGAATTCTTAGTATTGTTCTTAATATTATTTGCCGCTACTGGTATTGGTAATGGCTCAACTTTCCGTACTATTTCAATGGTATTTAATAAAGAACAAGCTGGTCCGGTATTAGGTTGGACTTCTGCAATAGCAGCTTACGGTGCATTTATCATCCCTAAAGTGTTAGGTGAACAAATCAAATTAACGACTCCTGAAAATGCATTATATGGTTTCGCCGTTTTCTACGGTGTATGTATCGTCGTTAATTGGTGGTTCTACTTACGTAAAGGTGCTGAACATCATAACCCGTAAATTAAACCACATAAATTTTATGGTTATTTATAAAGGGTTGATCTAGGTCAGCTCTCATGTGCCTTAGCTCTTTATACTGAGCAGCATAAAAAATTTAATAATAGGTGTTACTAAGCCTGAGAGCAAAATTATTACAAAGGCTTAGTTAATACTTCAACGGAGAAAAAAGATGAGTAACTTTCTTGATCGTCTACAGTTTCTTAGAAAGAAAACAGGCGAATTCAGTGACGGACATGGTGATACCACCAATGAAAGTCGCGAATGGGAAAACAGCTATCGTCAACGCTGGCAACACGACAAAATCGTACGTTCTACCCATGGGGTAAACTGTACTGGCTCTTGTTCTTGGAAAATTTATGTAAAAAATGGTTTAGTGACTTGGGAAACTCAGCAAACTGATTACCCACGTACTCGTCCTGACTTACCTAACCATGAGCCGCGTGGCTGTCCTCGTGGTGCAAGTTACTCTTGGTACTTATACAGTGCTAACCGTTTAAAATACCCTAAAGTACGTAAACCATTATTAAAATTATGGCGTGCAGCTCGTGCAACTCAAGATCCTGTTGATGCATGGGGCAGTATTGTTGAAGATAAAGCGAAAGCAGATTCTTACAAATCTAAACGTGGTTTAGGTGGTTTTGTTCGCTCTAGCTGGGAAGAAGTTAACGAAATTATCGCCGCTGCGAACGTATACACAACCAAAACATTTGGTCCTGACCGTGTTATTGGTTTCTCACCAATTCCGGCGATGTCAATGGTTTCTTATGCCGCTGGTGCGCGTTACTTGTCACTAATCGGTGGTGTGTGTTTAAGCTTCTACGATTGGTATTGTGATTTACCACCAGCTTCTCCAATGGTTTGGGGCGAGCAAACAGATGTTCCTGAATCTGCTGATTGGTATAATTCAAACTACATCATTGCTTGGGGTTCTAACATTCCTCAAACACGTACGCCTGATGCGCATTTCTTTACTGAAGTTCGTTATAA
>MAAC01008106.1_pt1 | contig 10357 bp, 9 predicted proteins | sample 1115981 | NCBI WGS metagenome assembly MAAC01 (sample SAMN04961126, study PRJNA320927) | seawater metagenome | isolation source: sample BD02T64 sea water enriched with oil for 64 days | place: USA:Gulf of Mexico | collected 2013-07-27 | reverse complement strand
GCTGCCGCTTCTCTTAAAAAATCCCGTTCTCGCTTCACATCAACCAGCTCTTTCTTTAGGCGGGTCAACTCTTCATCTCTAGGGTTGCCTTGACCTGTAAAGGGCTTTTTAGCGGTGTTAGATTGTTCTTTTATCCATCGACGAAGTAGGCCGTCGCTGATCCCCAGGTTTTGGGCTGTATGAGATATGGGCTGGTTGGATTGTTGAGCCATCCCAACGGCTTCCTGTTTATATTCAGGGGAATATTGTCTTCTTGGCTTTGTCATAAAACACCTCGTTAGTGTGGATTATCCACTCTTAACTAGGTGTCCGTCAGATCGGGGTAAAACCACTCTAAATATGGATGCCCCTAGTTTAGGGAGGTTTACAATCAACCGAAAGCAAGAAAGGCCCGTTGGTTTAAAGCCGACAAATTAAGTTATGACGCCGCAATAGGAAGTTGTCGCTGCCCTGCGGGCAATGACATATGGCAGGCGGGAGCCGCATTATTGATGGTAATTGCTACCGTACCTTCACCGGCTACTTCGACAAACAATCTGTCAAAGATGAACACTGTCGACTAAATGAAAGAAAAGGTCGATAGCGATAAAGGGCGGCATTATTACAATAAACGTTTCGGTACGGTTGAGCCGATATTTGGTAATATCAACACGATGAAGCGGCTCAATAAGTTTAGTTTGCACGGCAAAAATAAAGTCAATGCTCAGTGGCTGATATGCTATCTGGTGCATAATATCGCGAAGATACCGCGTTCCGGTTAGATGGCCTGATAGTCGGCCAAATACACGAATAAGACTCTGTGTGGACTTTGCCGAAAGGGAGGGGCATTGTTAATCGTTCTTAAAATATGGGGTGAGTAAGCGGCTATGTATTTATATTTTAGTGACCATGGGGTTGTTTTTTTGATTAATCTACAGTCTTGTTAAGTAGTAAGGATTATATATCGTGTCAGAAATAAACATACGCAATGAGAAAGAAAGCGACTGCACAAACATCGGAGAGGTTATTACCCTTGCGTTTAAGGACGATCCCCACGGCGATGGACAAGAGGCGGAAATTGTTGAGTTGATGCGAGAGGATTCGGCACTAAGCATTTCTCTTGTTGCCGAGGTCGATAATAAAATAGTCGGGCATATCGCCTTTTCAAAAGTGACGATTAATGATGTGTTTATTGACTGGTACGGTTTAGCTCCCGTCAGTATTACACCGAAGTATCAAAATCAGGGCATTGGCTCACGGTTAATCGAGGAAGGACTTAAACTGCTACAACAATTAAATGCAAAAGGCTGTGTGTTGCTCGGTGATCCAGATTATTACCAGCGCTTTGGTTTTACAGCGGATGAAAGATTAATATTACCCGATGTTCCCGCCGAGTACTTTCAGGCTTTATCTTTCAATGGTTCCATCCCTGCCGGTACCGTAAAGTATCACCAGGCCTTCATGGCATAAAAAGGAATAGGGCCAGGCTCGAATTGCCAATCAGCCTATTAATAAAAACTAACGACAGTAGTCTAGAGATAAGCCCGTGAAAATACGGGAGCCAGCAGAAGGGGATAAAAAGCGCTACCCATCCTGCCCTTGTCGTTTTACGAAAGTGATCCTGGCGCTATTTTGTACTTAATGACCTTAAAGATTGGCTTTGGCTTTCTTTTTGGCGGCCTTTGCTGCTTTCTTTTCTTTTGGTGTTAAAAGGGGTTCCTTTTTGGCGCTTTTTTTACTGTCTTGTCCTTTACTCATGATACTTTCCTCTTGAGGTAATCTCTTAAGCCCAAAGTCAGCTTGAACCAACCTAAGGATTGGGGCTACGCAGTGGCCTTAATTCAAACAGCCCAGTCGATGCGTAACAATATCAGTATGTTCCTATAGACGATAAATTGACAGGAATAGCTTAGATTTACTGGTCGCTATGCGCGTCAATGTCTTTTATTGGCAGATGCTGAACTGTGGTTTTAAGCTGAACGGGCAAATCAGAAAATAATAGAAAGAGAACTGAGTATTCTAATACTGTGCTATCTCTTCGAATTAAGCCTTAATAGAACGGCGTGCTGCCTTTGCATTGTTGGTAATTTTTGGGCTCTAGCTTAGAGGTGCAGCTTGTACGCGCTTATGTCGTAAGAACTTAAGCAGGCAAGATTGTTGTAAGATCACGTCCCAGACCCCTAGCTAAAAACGTTAATATGCAGCCCCAGGCCGATCCCTTTATTGTCCCCCTGTGCACGGAACAGATAGACATTGTCTATCAAGACGAGCACCTACTGTTGATCAACAAGCCCAGCGCTTTACTGAGCTTGTCGGGGAAGCATCCCCTCAACAAAGATTCCGTCCACTGGCGTCTGGTGCAGGACTTTCCCACGGCGACACTGGCTCACCGGCTTGATTTTGGTACCTCTGGTTTGATGATTGTGGCTTTAAATAAAGCCGTGAATGGCCATCTGACTCGGCAGTTTCAAGAGCGCAGTGTGGCCAAGCGTTATATGGCCCTCTTGCATGGCCACCTCGCCGAGGACAGTGGCGAGATTGATTTACCCATCGCCAAAAATCGTATTAATTTCCCGCTGCAGAAAATTTGCCATGCCACTGGCAAGCCCGCCCAGAGTCATTACCAGGTGCTTGAGCGCCTTGAAAACCCCTTTGCCACACGGGTGGTATTTACTCCCATTACCGGGCGCACCCACCAACTGCGCATTCACAGTAGCGAGATTGGCCATGGCATTTTGGGTTGTGACCTCTACGCCAGTGACGAGGCTTTTAGCCTGGCCCCGCGTTTGTTGCTGCACGCCGAGCGTATTGAATTTGAGCATCCGGTGAGCGGTGAGCACCTCAAAGGCTTTTGCCCCTGTCCTTTTTAGCCTTGAGTTATCGGCATCCAGGGCGTCGATAGTGTTTTACCGTTTTTGGGATCCAGTGATATTCTTTATACCTTCGCCCAGGCAGACAAAAATATAAACAAGCAGGGCATAATAAAGAGGGAACAATGACCGATAACAATATTCCGCAGAGGGATTCTGCCGAGCAGAAAAGCCAATTCACCCTGCTCAAATCGCGGCGTTTCCTACCCTTTTTCCTCACCCAGTTTTTTGGCGCCCTAAACGACAATCTCTTCAAGAATGCCCTGCTGGTGATACTGGTGAGCAGCGGAGTGGCGGCCAATGGCTCAGAAACCAATGCCCTGGTGAATATGGCGGCTGGTTTGTTCATCATCCCTTTCTTCCTGTTCTCTGCCCTCGCCGGGCAGTTGGCCGATAAATACGAAAAATCGCTGATCATCCGCCGTATCAAATTGGCGGAGATTTTCATCATGCTCGGTGGTGTCGCCGCCCTCTGGTACAACGAAATTTGGCTCATGATGGCGGTGTTGTTTGCCATGGGCACCCAGTCGGCGTTTTTTGGGCCGGTGAAATACGCCATTATTCCCCAGCATTTGAGCCGGGCCGAGCTGATTGGTGGCAATGCGCAGATCGAAATGGGCACCTTTGTGGCGATTTTGATCGGTACCATTGCCGGTAGTTTATTGGCCGGAGTCGAGCACCCCGCTTTGCTGGTGGGTGTGATTGTGGTGAGCGTTGCCATTGTGGGCTGGTTGAGTAGTCGCCAGGTGCCCAGCGCCGAGGCCAAGGCGCCGACGCTAGACATCGACTACAACCCTCTGCGTGAGGGCCGCAAGCTGTATCACTTGGCCCGTGAAAAGCGTGAAGTACTATTGGCGATTATGGGCATATCCTGGTTTTGGTTGATCGGTGCCAGCTATTTGACCCAGATTCCCAATTTTTCCGTCACCACCCTGCACGGTGAGCCGGGCCTTATCGCTCTGCTATTGAGCGCCTTTACCGTGGGCATCGCCATCGGCTCTCTGCTGTGTGAGCGCATGAGTGGCCATAAGATTGAAATTGGCCTGGTGCCCTTTGGTGCCCTGGGCATTAGCCTGTTTGGCATGGATCTGTTTTTTGCCGGGCAGAGCTACGGTGGCACGGCGACGGTGGGTGCCCTGAGCTTTTTCGCCCAGCCGGGGGCTATTCGCATCTTACTCGACCTGGCCCTGATCGGTCTCTTCGGCGGTTTTTATATTGTGCCCCTCTACGCCATGGTGCAGATGCGTACGGAGGAGGCCACGCGGGCGCGGATTATTGCCTTTAACAATATTCTCAATGCCTTCTTTATGGTGCTCTCCAGCCTACTGGGCATCTTCTTTTTGGGGGTGCTCGACATTGGCATCCCGACCTTTTACCTGCTGATTGCGCTGATGAATATTGCCGTTGGCGTGTTTATTTTTTATCAGGTGCCCGAGTTCACCATGCGCTTTATGATCTGGCTGCTGAGCCACAGCATGTACAGGGTCAGCCACCAGGGGCTGGAGCATGTTCCCGACAAGGGTGCTGCGCTGATCGCCTGTAACCACGTTAGCTATGTCGACGCCCTGCTCATTGCGGGCGCGGTGCGTAGGCCCATCCGTTTTATTATGTATAAGCCGATATTTGAGATTCCGCTGCTGAATTTTATTTTTCGCACCGGCGGTGCCATTCCCATTTGCTCACCGAAGGAGGATGAGGCGGTGTACACGGCGGCCATGGATGCCATTGCCGAGGGCCTTGAGCGGGGCGATTTACTGTGTATCTTCCCCGAGGGCAAGTTGACGAAGGATGGCGATATTAACGAGTTTCGCGCCGGCATAGAACGCATTATTCAACGCAGCCCGGCGCCGGTTATTCCCCTGGCTCTGCAGGGTTTGTGGGGCGGCTTCTTTAGCCACAGTGGCCCCGGTGTGTTTAAAACCCCCTTTCAGCGTGTTTGGAGTCGTATTGCCATCATCGGGGGGCAGGCGGTGCCCCCGGCCGAATTATCGGCTCCGCTGCTGCGCCAACAAATTCTGGCAATGCGTGGCAGGCGCAGGTAAGTTGGGCGGCACTGATATAAAGCTTCGCTAATCGCTCGGGAAAATAATATGACACTGTCGACCAAAATTTTATTGGCCATGGTACTTGGCGTGGCGCTGGGAGCCATTCTCAATACCCTGTCGGCGGCAGAGGGCGGTTTTGTTGCCAACCTTGCTGCCTGGCTGGTGAACTCGGTATTTGATGTGGTCGGTAAAATTTTTATCGCCTCCCTAAAACTACTGGTGGTACCACTGGTCTTTGTCTCGCTGGTTTGTGGCTCTTCGGCGATGGGCGCGAATGCCCGTATGGGGCGTATGGCGGGTAAGACTCTGGGCCTGTATATGTTCACCACGGCCATCGCCGTTACCCTCGCGCTGCTCTTCGCCAACCTGATTAATCCGGGCGTGGGCATCGATATGAGTACGGCGGCGAGCTATACCCCAAAGCCGGCGCCCACAGTGAAAGAGGTGCTGATCAATATTTTCCCCACCAATCCGGTGAAGGCGATGGCCGAGGGCAATATGCTGCAGGTGATAGTCTTCGCCATTTTGATGGGTGTGGCTGTCAGCCACAGTGGCGAAAAAGGTAAAGAGGTACGGAGCTTTTTCGAGAGCTTTAATGAGGTGGTGATGACCATGGTCTCATTGCTGATGCACCTCGCCCCCTACGGTGTTTTTTGTTTGCTGGCCAAGTTGTTTAGCGAGCTGGGCCTGTCCGCCATTCTCGATCTGGCGAAGTACTTCTTCACCGTGGCCTTTGTCTTACTGCTACATGGACTGGGGGTCTACACCACCATGTTCAAATTGCTCACCCGGCTCAGCCCCTGGCTACTCTTGAAGAATGTTCGCCCGGCGGTATTGTTTGCCTTTAGCACCTCCTCGAGCAGTGCCACCATGCCGGTGACCATGAATGTCGCCGAGAAGCGGCTCGGCATCGACAACTCCATTGCCTCCTTTACCGTGCCGCTGGGCGCGACCATCAATATGGACGGCACCGCGATTATGCAGGGCGTGGCCACGGTGTTTATCGCCCAGGCCTTTAATATCGATATTGGCCTCGGTGGCTATGTGGCCGTGGTGTTAACCGCTACCCTCGCCTCCATTGGCACCGCCGGGGTGCCTGGTGTAGGATTAATAACCCTATCTTTAGTGTTACAACAGGTCGGCCTGCCGGTAGAGGGCATCGCACTGATTATCGGCGTCGACCGCCTGCTCGATATGATGCGTACGGCGGTGAATGTTACCGGTGACTGCATGGTCTCCAGTGTGGTGGCGCGCAGTGAGGGTTTACTGGATGAGGCCGTGTTTCACGAGCTCAGCGATAGGGACGAATATGAGGAGTCGGTGGGCTAGACTCGAGGCAGGAGCCAATGAAAGGGAGTTTCAATATGGGTAGAGAAAGTGAACGTAGGCTGTCATTTTGTGTGTTAAATGTCTTGACCAGTAGGATTATTGAGGTGGTTCCCGATCAGGGTGTAGAAATTGATTTGCCTATGGCCGAAGAGCTCGACCGCAGCATGATAGCGATGATGGGTAATGCCTTTGCCATACTGGTTAACAAGGTGAATTCTTACTCCGTAACCTTTGAAGCTCAGTTGGCGATAGGCACACTTAAGGAAGTGGCGGCAACAGCCGTTGTGGTTTACGACCGCGGTGGAGAAATGGGCACCGAGCAAATTCAGGCCATGACCGAGGATGAGTCTGCTAAGAAAGATATTGTTATCTTCTTTGATAAGGGCCAGGCCCTGGAGTGGTTAGAGGATAAGATGGCGGCGCTGCCCTAGGCGCTCATGCTCTCCACTGGTGGTGCTATTTGCTAGCAGCAAGCTCCTAACAGCAGTCACTTTTTGACTCATAGCTAACTAACCCCCTGCGATTGATTTCAACCCGGCAGCAGGCCAATAAGTGCTGTTTGAGTTGCTGTCGCCCCCGACGCACACGAGACTTCATGGCCGCTAACGATATGGCCAACCGTCGAGCCGCAAGCACCTGAGTTTGGCCCTCAATATCGACCAATTGTAGGGCCTCACGATAGAGCTCCGGTAGCGCCTTGATAAGGGGCAATAAGCACAGTGCCAATTCTTTTTCGGCTGATGCCTCCTCTTCTTCATTGCCGCTATCGCCACCTGGCTGGCTCTCAGCACTGCTAAATATACGCTGCTCGATGGCCTGGCGCCGATAGTGGTCACTGATCAAATTCGACGCCACACGATACATCCAGGCCATGGGCTTCGCCGCGGCACTAAAGCCCGAACCCCCGTCAGCCATACGCAACAATATCTCGCCGACAAGATCGTCAACATAAGGGGCGCTCACTCGACGAGCTATATAGACACGTAGTGCCTGGGCAGACAGCGACCATTCACTTTCATCAATAGGCATTATTGTGTCCTGGTTTCGCCGCTTATGGTGTTCTGGCTGCAGCAGGCCGAGGATTGTTCAGCCTTGTCGGGGGCGTCGTCGCTGATGCGATACCACTCCCAGCGCAAGCCCTGGGGTTCTCTCGACCATAGCTTGTCTTGCCTGGCATGACAGCAAGTTTGATTATTGACGACCTCGTCCAATATAGCGCATTTGGCGAGGCGTGCTTTGGCGCTGGCGATTTGTGCGGGTTCATCCACCTCGACCCCGAGGTGATTCAAGCGCTGATCCGCCTCGGGGTTTTCGAACAAAACCAGCTTCAGGGGCGGTGAATGGATGAGAAAGTTGGCGTAGCCATTGCGCACCTTGTGGGGCTCGGTGGCAAAGAGCTTTGTATAGTAGGCAATGGCTTGTTCGAGATTGCTGACGTTGAGGGCGAGTTGTAGGCGCATGAGACTGTTCTTTAGTGATGATTTCAGTTCTTAAGACGGCTCAGTGCTTAAAAGGATGCAGGGTTTTTTTATTACGTGGGGAGGTATTAAAAAGGCCTTGGCTTGATTACGATTCTCTTGCCCATTATTCACGCTTCTTGTGCGGGTCTGAGTTAATTGGTCCCGTCTTTAAAAGCCCCCCTTTCCTGGAGAAAGCAATGCTTGTTTGGCCTAAGGTTTTATTTTTAATGATGCTCTTACTACTCGGGTCCTCGACTCTAGCGGCCGAGTCTACAGGGGGCTTTGCCAGTTTTAAGCCCATTCCAGCATCGGCCAACAGCAAACACTGGGACCCGGCGGCGCCCTGGCTTATTCCCCAGGGCTTTCGTCAGACCCTGGTTGCCGACGAAAGCACCCTTAATATTTATCCTGGGGGTATCAGCGACTGGTATGACATGAATGCGGTGAACGAAAGTGGGCCCCTGGCGGGGCGCTATTTATACCGTACACACGAGGTGCGTTGCGGTGCTATTTGGGCGGTTTACCCGCGCTGCAGTACCTATCCAGGCGGCGCGGTGTCGGTGGTCGACCTGCAAACGGGTGCGACGTCTATTCTGGCTCAAGACCCCAGCTATCAGGCCCTCGATGGCATTCGTTGGACCCCCTGGGGCACCCTTCTGGTGGTGGAGGAAACGGAGGGCGGGCGTTTACTGGAAATTAGCCTCGACGCCAAAGATCTCACCAGGGGGGTGGTGCAAGATCGACCGGCGGCGGGTCGCCTGGCTCATGAGGGTGTTGCCGTCGGCGCCGATGGTGCCGTGTATGTGGTGGACGAGCACCGCGGTTTGACCGAGAAATGCCCCGATGGCTCCCTGCCCTGTGGCGGCGGAATTTACCGCTTTGTACCCGATAATTGGGGAGATCTGAGCAGCGGTTCACTCTTCGTACTGGCGGTGTCGGGGGCCGAATACAATACCGGGCAGGGGCGTTGGTTGGGGCCGATTGACCCCAGCAATGCGCGGCAGGCGGGCTCGAGTATGGGCGGTGCTAGCTATCAACGCCCGGAAGATCTGGAGATTATTGATGATGTTCTCTACGTTGCCATCACCGAGGGGCCGCCGGATGTGAATGGCAAGGAGGTGTTCGAGGGCCGGGTACTGGCGGTCAATCTCAAGACCCTGACGGTGAGCACCTTTATTCAACCGGGTCTGAATGCCCCTGTTGAAAGGGGAGTGCCTGGCGATAGTGATTTCAAGACCGGGCTCGATAATGTCGATAACCTGGCGGCTACCCCCGGCGGGCACCTGATGTTAATTGAGGACAATAAACCTTCCGATATTTGGGTTGCCGACAAAGATAGGGATGGCGACGGTCGAGCCGATGGCCTGCATCTGTTTGCCTCCCTCACCGACCCCGGTGCCGAGGGCAGTGGCATCTATTTTGGCAATGATCCGCATACCCTGTATGTGAATATTCAGCACTCGGCCAGAGCGGATGGCGATGGCACCTGGGCCATTACCTTGCCTAAGCCAGAGCCGTAATAGAGGGCAATAGGGCTGGATAGTGACAGTAAGCCTTAAATGGCTGGCAATAAAAAACCGCAGTTTGAGGCTGCGGTTTTTTTGTCTCGGGGCTCAGCTTAATTGATAAATATGCCCTTGAGCAGGAAGAAGAACACGATGGAGAGGCCGGCGCCAGCGGGTAGGGTCACCAGCCAGGACATAAAGATGGTGCCCACCACGCGCAAATTGATGGCGGCAATACCGCGGGCAAAGCCAACACCCAGTACCGCACCGACCAGAGTGTGGGTGGTGGAAATGGGTAAGCCGGTAGCGGAGGCCAGCACTACGGTTGCGGCGGCACCCAGCTCTGCGGCAAAGCCTCGGCTGGGGGTGAGCACGGTGATTTTCTGGCCGATGGTGGCCATGACCTTAAAGCCGTAGGTGGCGAGACCGAGAATAATACCGGCGCCGCCGAGTAGTAAAATCCAGCTCGGCATAACGGTTTTTGCCGCGATCGAGCCGCTCTTAACGATGCCGACAATGGCGGCCAGGGGGCCGACGGCATTGGCGACGTCATTGGAGCCATGGGCAAAGGCCATGCTGCAGGCGGTGAACACCATCAGTACCGCGAACACGCGCTCGACACTGGCGAAGCGATCCTTGGCATCGCGCTCGGGGTCTTCTTTAATGCGACTCAGGAAGTAGGAGCCAATAAGGGTGACGATCAGGCCGGCGCCAGCGGCAAAGAGGGCGCACTCGCCAAAGCTCAGGATCATGCCATGGTCTTTGAAGACGTGTTTCAGGCCCTTGAGCATGGTCACCATGGCCATCAAAAAGCCCACGGCGAACATATAAAAGGGGATGAAGCGCTTGGCACGGGCGAAGGGATCGCTGTGATTGAGGATCAGCGACTGCACACTTTTAAACAGGGCGTAGGACATAACACCAGCCAGTACCGGCGAGACCACCCAGCTGGCGACGATTTTTCCGACCTTCGGCCAGTGCACGGCATCAACGGAAATACCAACGGCGGCGAAACCGACAATAGCGCCAACAATGGTGTGGGTGGTGGAAACCGGCCAGCCCTTAATGCTGGCGATGAGTAGCCAGGTGCCAGCGGCCAATAGGGCCGCGAGCATGCCGAAGACAAGTAACTCCGGTTGATCCGCCACCGACGCGGTATCAATAATGCC
>MAAC01015114.1_pt1 | contig 10362 bp, 6 predicted proteins | sample 1115981 | NCBI WGS metagenome assembly MAAC01 (sample SAMN04961126, study PRJNA320927) | seawater metagenome | isolation source: sample BD02T64 sea water enriched with oil for 64 days | place: USA:Gulf of Mexico | collected 2013-07-27 | reverse complement strand
AAGTATTGAATAGCCATCTTCAACTGCATTTTTTGCGTTAAAACATACACGTTCCAGCGCTTTTTTAAGTGCACCTGCTTCACCACTTGCTTTAAAGGTAATAGCAATAGTTTTTGACTGTAAATGATCATTATCAATGTGCTGTAACTTGCGTAACTGCTCATTGGTAAGCACTGGCTGATCAATTTCAACTTTATGACAATGCGCTGCAGTTTCTTCAAGTAAGTTCAATGACTTACCGATATAACCACGTAATGACATAACCAATTCTTCTCGAATTGGATCGATTGGTGGGTTAGTTACTTGAGCAAATAATTGCTTAAAATAATGCGATAATTGTTGAGGGCGATCTGACAGAACGGCTAATGGCGTGTCTGTGCCCATAGCGCCTAATGGTTCTTTCGATGTGCCAACCATACCAGCGAGTACTAAATTCAAATCTTCATTGGTATAACCAAAGGCTTTTTGTATTTTACGTAATTCAGCTAATGGTGGTTGTGCAATAGAAGCCGTTGGTACAGGTAGTTGCTCCAACTCAATTTTATTGTCTGATAACCACTTGCCATACGGCTGTGCTGAACTTACTTGCTGTTTTACTTCGTCATCACTGATGATGCGACCTTGCTTCAAATCAGCAATGAATATTTTACCTGGCTGCAAGCGACCTTTTTCAACAACAGTTGATTGATCAACACATAAAGTGCCGGTTTCAGAGCCCATCACTAAAGTGCCGTCGTCGGTTAACAAGTAACGCGAAGGACGTAAACCGTTACGATCCAGTGTTGCGCCGATAACATTACCATCGGTAAACGATAATGAAGCTGGGCCATCCCACGGTTCCATGATACAAGCATAATACTCATAAAAGGCGTGCTTAGTTGCATCCATATCCGTTTGGGTTTGCCATGCTTCTGGCACCATCATCATCATAACTTGGGCGAGTGAACGTCCACTAAGTACCAATAACTCAATCGCCATATCAAGGTTGGCTGAATCAGAGTTATCGTTATTACAAATTGGATTCAACATTTTCAGTTCAGCATCGCTGAAGTTAACTGAGCTGAATAATGCTTCACGTGCATTCATCCAGTTAATGTTACCGCGTACTGTATTTATTTCACCATTATGGGCGATATAACGGAACGGTTGCGCACGACGCCAAGCTGGAAAAGTATTCGTTGAGAAACGAGAATGGAACATTGCCATACCAGAGATAGTACGTTCGTCTTGAAGATCAAGGTAATATTGACGAACTTGCTCTGTAGTAAACTGCCCTTTATAGACAATTTTAGTTGATGACATTGACGTAACATAAAACTCATCACGTTCTGTGATACCGCTAGCGTTAATCTTATGTGAGGTGTATTTACGCAGAACAAATAACTTACGTTCAAACTCTTGTGCAGTTAATGCTGCTGGTTTGGCAATAAATACTTGTTCGATGTTCGGTTCGCTATCAAATGAAGCAGCGCCCAACATAGAGTTATCACCTGGGACATCACGGTAACCTAGTAAGGTTAAGCCCAGTTCAGTAATATTTTGATTTAAAATGTCTCTGCACGCTTCGCTTTGCGCTTTATCGCGCGGAAAGAAAATCATGCCAACGCCGTAGTTTCCAGCTTCAGGCAAGCTAAAACCTAATTTGGCAGTTTCTTCGCTGAAAAAATCGTGTGGGATTTGAATAAGAATACCGGCACCGTCACCACTTTTGACGTCAAAACCAGTACCACCACGATGTTCCATACAGCTCAACATGGTGAGTGCATTTTCAATAATATCGTGAGTTTTTTTACCCTTTAGGTTGGCGACAAAACCAATACCACAGCTATCATGTTCAAACTCGGCGCGATAAAGGCCTTGGGATTTTTTGCTCATATCATTCATTGCTTATTCCTATTTCATCAAACTATTTCTATTAGCTTCTTTTGCTTTTTAATTAAGCTGCTTGCTAATTAAGCTATATATTCATAATGTTCAAACTGTGCACTACTGATCCTTCAGAATATTACTTAGAATTTCTTGAACATCGAACGCCAGACTTCTACTGAGTCTTTATGAGACGAATGCAATTGTGAAAGTCATTATTAATTGCGGCCGGCAAAATTACCCGTAAAATGGTTCTGAGTCAATCATTTTATGAATACATATACAAAGTAATTGAATACAAAAACAAAAAATAATGGTTGAAAATTACTGGGAACTATGATTTTTTGTGCTAAATAGCGACTATATTTAGTACTGTACTCACACGCCACACACTTGCCTGTTTGAATAAAACGCCAAAAACACCGTATAAACAACCAAAAACACCCTGAGTGTAAAGTAAAAAAAACAACGGTTATACTTGGCCTTGTGCCACAATCACCGTGCTACATCGATATGTTGTCTACGAATAAAATAGTGCTAAGTCTATTAGGTTATTTACCGCTGAGATTGCGTAAAAGGACAGAAAAGCAAGGCATCGCTTGAAGAGAATAGTTATTCAGGAAATATACACTTATGACAATTGCTTTTTCATACTCGAATAAGGGTACTATCAATACCATCAGCACCCCCTAAGAAGCAAAATTCGGCCTCTAAATGACTTTGCAACCCCATTAGTGCAATTACTCTTATTAGACTTATTAAAAGGTTAATTAGAGCGTATTACGCAAAAATCATCCAATGCAACTAAACGAGCATAATTTTTAGTCAAGTGAGTCGAAGAACTTGCTACGCCCTACTTCAACCTTGCTTAATATATATATCAGCTTCAGATTCGCTACAGTTGACGAGGGACATCAGTCCTTTCGATAAAGATTTGGCAGCTTAATATGAAATCTAATCGCCAATGCACGTAAAATAAAAGCAATAAAAAAACCACCAATCAAATCATAATTAGCAGGTAGACTTAAGGTATTAAGCCAAAGGTACATAACTGAACCAGCCAGAGTTGTGGTGATATATAGTTCTTCGTTCATTAGTGTAAGGTTGCTACCACTGAGTACATCACGTGCGATACCACCAAAGCTAGCTGTCATTACTCCCATACAAATGGCAATCAAGGGAGAAGTACCAAACTCTAGCGCAATTTCAGTTCCAACCACTGCAAACAAGGCAATACCGACCGCATCCATCCAGATCAGTGCGCGCGTTATAGAAGCCAATTTTGGTGCGATAAAATAGGTTATTGCTGTCGAAACCAAACAGACGATGATCCATATCGGCTCACGTATCCAGAATACGGGGACATTACCCAGTAGCAAATCGCGAAGCGTACCGCCGCCGATGCCCGTAGCCGTACCAATCAGCATGAAACCAAGAATATCCATTTTCTGGCGAGCGGCATCGAGTGCCCCCGATATTGCAAAGACTGCCACTGCAGACAATCCCATGATATTCACTACATCGGTAATTTCAAATGACATCGCAGCATTCTCATAACTTTCATTTTAATTAGACTTTACCCAACCCTCTTATTTTCTTCAATCGCAAAAGTTAAAACCAACAGATAAATATACTCTTTCTTCTTGCTAGCTCGATTAAATCACATGCTCTCATAGCTCACAGCAAAATTTAAAAAAGGAGGCTTTAATTACCAAGAAAAACGGCTCATCAGATCTAAATAAAGATCTGATGACCCAAAGAACACTTACTCAATACCCATCAACAAACGAGGTAAAAATAATGCTAAATCAGGTACGAAGGTAACTAAAACCACCATAGGTAAGTGACCAAAGCACAGTAACTTAACCGTCGGCACAATATACTTATTGAGCGGTAGCTTCGCGACACCTCCTGCCATATAGAGCATCGGGGCACAGGGGGGAGAAACATTACCTAAGCCGAGGTTTACCCCAACAATAGCGGCAAAATGAATAGGATGAATGCCAAGAGCCTGTACTACCGGCAAGAAAATAATCGCCGCTAAAACACCTCCGGAAATATCATCAACTATCATACCGATAAGCAATAATAAAAGGTTAATCACTAAAAGGATGACTAGCTTGTTATCAGATAGCATTAATAACGCTTCGGCAAGTTGCTTAGGCACCTGTTCTAAAATCATTGCCCTGCTCATAATAAACAAGAAGAACAGCACGGCCATAATTGAACCCGTCATAATGACAGCACGAACGGTGGCACTACCTAACGTTTTAAAGGTTAAGCCCTTGTAGACGAATAAACTTACTGGGATTGCATAAATAACAGCAATTGCCGCCGCTTCTGTTGGCGTAGCAATACCCGTATAAATAGCACCTAATATAATAACAGGCATCAACAATGCCCAAAATGCATTATAGCCAGAAGTAACTACGCCTCGCGCTGCTTGAACAAAAGGAAGCGCAGGTTCGACTTTTATTAAGGTGTTATTACGTAAAAACCAAAAGTTCAAACAACAGTATATTACCGTTAACATGATGCCAGGAATAATGGTTGATAGAAAAGCTGCACCGACAGACAATCCGCCAGTGATTGAAAAAATAATCATGGGAATACTTGGCGGTATTAACAGTGCAAGTACAGACGAACAAGCAACTAAAGCCGTCGCATGTCCCTCTGGATAGCCTTCTTCTTTCATTCGCGGGATCATAATCTGGCCGATTGCCGCAATGGCAGCCGAAGAGCTACCAGAAATAGCACCAAATAGTGCACAGGTTAAAACAGTTACTGCACCTAAGCCGCCTTTAAGACGACCAACAATTGAATTAACAAAATTGAGTAAGCGATTCGAAATACCACCTTCAGCCATTAAAATCCCGGCGAGAATAAACAAAGGTAATGCTAATAGAGCAAAACCACCGCTGGTGTTAAAGCCATGAATAACCAAAAATGAAATATCATTACCTGTAGCAAAGGTAAACATTATTGCGCCAATACCAAAAGCAAAGGCAACCGGAAGTTCGGCTAATAATAAGACAACTATGACCAGCATAGATATGAGAAAAATAACCATAATATGCTAGTCCTTTCCGTTGTTTAAAAATTGAAGTTTTGTCGATTTCGACTGGGCTTTGGCGGTTAACATCGCACGGTAATCTTTGACGATTTGCAACATAAAATAAAAGACCATCATGGCAAAACCAAAGATCATGCTGGCACTCCATAATCCTTTAGGCCATTGCAGATATAAGCTCATGCGTCCTTTTTCAATGACAAACAATCCATATTTAGTCGCATAGTAGCCAAAAACACACGCAGCAATAGTGCAAATAATTGAAACAATAAAGCGGATCAATTCAATTTTAAATGGGTCTGTAACAACCAAGCTGACGATGCCACCGTGGATGTGTGCTCGTTCTTTAGTTGCATAGCCCATGCCGAGAAAATAAATCCAAACCGCCATTAAAATTGCTGCTTCTTCTATTCCTGCAAAAGGAGATTCGAGCACATAACGCATGATCACTTGGGTGAACATTAATATGGCAAGTCCGAGACCACTAAAGACCATGGCCGCTTTGAGACAGAAATCGACCAGAAATTCAAACTGTTGTAACATGGTTTTTTTGGTTTTACTTGATAAGTCAACTTGTTGAAGTGGACTATCGGATTCTAAGGTACTGGTTTTCATAAACATATATCCTTGATTTTGTAAATTATAGGCTCAGGTCACTTACTTACTGACTTGAGCCCAGATCACACCTAATAAGGAACTACTAAATACCAGCTATCTTACGCATCATTTTCATGATGTCGCTTCCTACTTTTTTCTCCATGTATGGCCATTCTTTTGCGTACAAAATACTTTTAGCCTTCGCGCGATCCTTATCTGATAACTCAATAACCTTAATGCCACTTTCGCGCACCTTGTCTAAAAACCCATTATCTATAGTCTCTGCTTCCTGCCATGCCCATTTAAGGGTTTCATCAGCAGCCGCTTGCATCTTCTTTCTCTCAGCGGCCGGAAGATCTTCCCACCAATCTTTATTAACTAACCAGAAGGCATGTTCAAAATAATCACGGGTTAAAATGTAAGCTTCGAGCACATCACGCATTTGATAAATTTCAACGGCAGGGCCAAATGCCCTGCCATCAACAGTACCTAACTGCAGTGCGGTATAAAGCTCAGAATATGGCATAGGGACAGCAGAAAAACCCCAGTTTTTAAAACGCTCAATAGCCAATGGCGATGGGATCACCCGCATTTTTATGCCTTTTGCATCTTCGGGAAAGCTGGTCGGGATTTTATCAACACCTTTACGTATGGTTATAGAACCAAAACCGGTTGGGATAGTACCTAATGCCACGAGATCCATTTCGGCAAAAATCTTATTGTAAACATCAAGCATCGGCCCACCAGGACCATAAACTTTGCGTGCGCTTGCCCAGTCATCAACCACATAACCCAGCCAAGTCAGATCGAGTCGGCCATCAAATTCAGACGCACCATAAGTAATTGTCATGGGAATAACACCCATCATTGCTTGTTCAAACTGCGAGGTCCAATCGCCTAAATCACCGCCCGGATGATAATCAGCTTTATAGGAAGAGCCTTTATCGTTGAGTTGCTCCATGAACTTTTCAGAAGTATGATGAAAAATATGTTCGGTGTTATAGGCTTGGGCAAAAATAAACTTACTATCTGCTACTGCAGTATTAATTACAGATACACTTAACACAGCAGCCAGCGTACAAGCACTAACAAGCTTATTTTTGGTAATCATTGTTGTAATTTTTTTTGTCTTCAACATTTTGAATCCTCTGTTTTAGGTTTTATATGCCTTATTTCAGAATAATTTTTTATTCCAATATAGGCGAGGTCAACATCAGTCTGCCTCGTTTTAAAGTTCAGATAAATGTTATATATCTTAACTAAAGTTAATTATTTGCTTACCTAAAAAACACATGTTCCAACAACACAAAAAGTACTAATCAATCCTGCTTGTTAGCTCTTTGATTAACCTAAAATTAACGGACCTATCGCTAAAGGATCCGTAGTTAAAGTTTTTGGTGGGAATAGCTAGATAGCGATGTTGGGTTAGCTGTTTTCAAATGGATTAGTGAAGATAATCTGATGAAGAGATCTACTGAGGTAAGATGGCATGGCTCTGCTTTGGATACCCTCTCGTGGACTTTTAGCTGATGGACTTATTCCAGTTTTAATTTGGGTGTTAAAGGGAGTCTTATTCTTCTTTTCGCCATGCCCGCTAATGAGAAGGATTGTATGACACCCACTTTAATCAGGTGGAAGAATTAACGATACCACTACACGCCAAGCTTAAAGTAATAGCGATATTATTAATAACTTTTCATGCCTATGTAGTTAACTCAGGAGCTTACTGTAAACGTCATCTTTGAAGTCACTGATCGAAGATCCATCACTTTTTAGAAACTGGATCCCCGACTAAGCCACTAAGGGGATGACGTCCCTGAGCCATGTGCATAGGCATGTAACTTTTAGTCTTTATCAGCCTCATTTAAAGCGTATTTATTTCTCTGTGTTCTTAAGGAGTAGCTCCATAAAGTTATCTAAAATAATGTTTGAGCGGGCACTTTTTCGGGTAACAGCCGAATAATAGCTTTCAATGCGAAATTTATCAGGTTTTATCGCCCTGAGCTTACCATCAGTCACCCATTGTCTGGCAAAGTGTTCGGGCAAATACCCAATATAACGTCCAGTAAGAATTAAAAAGAGCAGGCCTTCACGGTCCGTAGCACTGGCTGTGCTATTGAGCTTTTGCAACAAGTGTCTAATTTCAGGCGTCTGTTGATAAGATAGCACCACTGCGTCACTTTTAGAGATTATCGTGTTGGTAAGCTGCTTATCATCGAGAGTAAAATATGGATGGTCTTTACTGCAATATAGAAACGACTCCTCTTGGTATAGTTGATGATAATTGAGGCCTGAAAGGGGTCGAAGTTCAGGAATTACACCAACATGCAACCGGCCGTCAAGAACATCGATCTCAATTTTATCTGGCGGCATCATCCTTAGATTTATTTGTATTTCAGGCCCTAAATCTTTTAATGCCATCAAGGCATTGGTAAGTTTCATATGCTCAATGGTAACCAAATTATCGGTAATACCTATATTAAGTTCGCCTTTAAGCTGCTCATTAATGCCATTGACCTGGGTTCGAAATGTTTCCAATGCACTAAGCAACTCAAGTACAGACTGATAGACCTCTGCGCCTTCTTCAGTTAAAGAAAAACCGGTACGACCCCGTTGACAGAGTTTTAGATTAAATCGTTTCTCCAGATCTGAAATAGCAATACTAATTGCAGGGCGACTAATATTTAATTCCACTTCAGCTGCTGAAAATCCACCACAATCAACCACTGTTTTGAATATACGTAACATCCGCAGATCAATATTACTGACTTGTCCTGTGAAACTTCGTTTTTTTAATGTCATAGCTCTCCAATAGGTAAACAAATGTTTAACTTAGGTTAATTATGTTTGAATTTATTTACGTTAGCCGTTGAGCAAGTATAAGTCAATATCGACACTTTGAAAGCAAATAATGAGTGTGTGACATCGGGCTATCACCTTAATGTGATTATCCACAGTCGATATTAAATCGTAGTAATAAAGCTTTTTGTAGCAGCTCAATTGCTGAGAGTTATAAATCAACAGAGATATAAAAAAATAGCACGTAACTTACTAAGTTTCGCACTTAAATAATAACTATAACAATATGAAAACGGGGAACACTATGAATAATTTTAACGTTAAAACATCACTACTTACTTTAGCTATTCTGTTACCAACATCTGCAGCCTATGCAGAGACTTCTGAAGAAAGCTTAACAAAACAGCTTACTGAAATTCAGGCTCGTTTAGCGCAATTAGAAGAGTCTAAAAAACCAACAGCTGATGCTAGTCAAACATCTATTAATTTTTATGGCTCTTTACGACCTACTTTTGGCGTAACAAGCAGTGATACTGAAGATAGCTGGGATGTTGGTGATGCATTATCACGCATTGGTATCGGCGCAGAGCATAAATTGAGCAATGGTATGACGGGTTTTGCAAAGGGTGAGTTTAAAGTTCAAATTCAAGGTGATGCGCACTTTGGCGATGCACGTAAAGCTTATGTTGGCATAAAAGGTGATTTTGGTCGTATTGCAATAGGTAAACAAGATACCACTCAATTCGCCATCATTGCTGGTCCAGTTGATATTTTTAACCGTTCAGCATCACCACTTGCTTATGATGATGTTAGCCCATTTCGTCAACAAGAAATGATTAGCTACAGAAAGAGTTTTGGTAACTTAGATTTTCGTATTGAAGGTCAATTCAAAGGTGAAAGCGATATTGAAGGTAGTGACTTAGTTAACGGTGGTGTTCAATATACAGGTGATAGCTTTACTTTAGCTGCCGCTTACCTAACCAAAGACCTTGCAGGAACTGACGAAAACACCCTAGGCGTCTCAGCATCAAAATCATTCGGTGACTGGTACCTTGCTGCCGCTTATCAAGACGTCGATCGTGGCGGTAATGGTCAAGATATCAATACTATTGATTTAGTTGGCGCCTACCGTATTAATGATAGCTACAAGCTTAAAGCGGGCTACTCTCTATTTTCTGACGATTTAATGCCTACCGATAGTAATGAAGTTACTCGCTTTAATACCACACTAGAATGGCAAGGAAGTCCAGATTATCGTTTATTTGTTGAATTTCAAAATAGCAATTTTGAAGCTGAAGGTAGAGAAGACAATAATCAGCTAATCGTTGGTATGCGCTACAACTTTGATTATAAATTTTAGCTTGTTTTGTAACTACTCAGCCTAAATAAAGTTATTTCAATACTCAAAAGGATCGAGTTATTTGAGAGTTTTACGGCGCTGTATCATAACAGTATAAATGATAAAGCGCTTCAAGCTCCCAACTTTAAAGATGCTCAAAGTTCAAGCCCACATTAAGTTACTGACTAGAAATTTTGACCATAAAGATGATTTCACTTCGGTGACTATCGGTTTTAAATATAATTTCGAAATCGAGTGAGCTGGATAATACGCCCAATGATAAGAGCTTACTTAACGTCAGAGTTAATCTTAATAAGGTAATTTTTTACTTAACCTTTTACTTAACTATTTACTTAACTAAAGTTCAATAATTATAAATTTATTAATCTTACAGATTGTTGATAATAACTAAATCTTAAGTCTGTAAGACTCATATAATGAGGTGAAATATGAACAACCAAACAAAACATGGCATCAGTCAGGCACAACTCGATGCGCACTGGATGGCATTTACTGGCAACCGTGAGTTTAAAAAAGACCCACGCATCATCGTTTCTGCCCAGGGAAATTATTACACCGATGCCGACGGTCGAAAAATATTTGATGGTTTATCTGGCCTTTGGTGCTGCGGCGCTGGTCATAGTCGTCCAGAAATTACCGAAGCGGTGAGTAAACAATTAAAACAATTGGA